>Ga0102826_1000002_pt1 | contig 198462 bp, 152 predicted proteins | sample ColrivemetaGS737_FD_84972 | JGI IMG/M metagenome (GOLD analysis project Ga0102826, IMG submission 84972) | Estuarine microbial communities from the Columbia River estuary - metaG S.737 | ecosystem: Environmental > Aquatic > Marine > Intertidal zone > Estuary | place: USA: Columbia River...
AAGTAAACTTCGAGGCTTTACTTTGTGATTAGAAGTAGGACACTAATTCTTAGTACCTTCCTCCGCCGTATCCACCGCCGCCGCCGCGGTTGTATCCACCGCCGCCACCGCCACCGCGGTTGTAGCCACCACCACCGCCGCCACGACGATCATTATTCCTTGGTTCAGCTTTTTTCACAACAATTGTTCTGCCGTCTACTTCAGTATCATTAAGCCCATCAATAGCAGCTTGTCCCTCTCCATCATCAGCCATTTCAACAAATCCAAATCCTTTGGATCTTCCAGTATCACGGTCATTAATAATCTTTACAGAATCAACTGTACCGTACTCTGAAAAAAGGTCTTGTAGCGTACCCTCGCGAGTATCGTAATTTAATTTTGCTACGAAAATATTCATCTAAAAAAAATTTAAAAAATTAAAAAAAACGAGAAAACAAGCGAGGAGCAGAGAAAAATTAGGGACAAAAGAAATTAAACAAAACTTCAAATAACACTAATTAGAAATTGCTAAATACTCGGTAACTCTAGTTATTAGTGCAAAGTTATTACTAATTAATGAAAAATCCTATTTTATTTAAAAATGCAGAAAAATATTTTTTACTATAAAAACTGACTATCAACACTTTACAAAAAAAATATTAATTAATATTAAAAAAAATTATATAATACTCCTTTTTTAAAAATATTTATTTGGATTGTGGAATAAATAAATAGTAGATAATCAGAAACACACCTTCATCCTTGTTTCAAAAATCCCACCTAACCCCATTTCTCATACTATAATATGTTGCGGGTACATTTTCAGGAACCCTAGTATCGTTTGTTATACTGAATATGGTTGAGAATCGAAGTCGCTTGGAAAGAAAAAAAGTTAAACTTGTTTGTGATGATAATCTTACAACTGACAAACTATTCAGAACAGGTTGATAATAAGTCGTATTTGAGATGGTAACATTATCAGAAAATGGCTGAATCAAGGCTGAAAAATAAGCACTCATCCTGTGATCATAAAAAAAAGAACCTACACCTGAGACAATTTCAATTTCATCATATTCAAACATATAGGAAAGCCCAAAATAAACTTGCTGCCTTTCAGTCTTAAAAAGTTGTAACCGTAAACCAGTCCCTGTCAATACCCTGAGTGTTAATCTGACCTGATTATTAAACTGAATTTGTGAATAAATTTCATATTCAATTTTCTTATTGACTTTATAATTGTATCTCAGGTGCAAAAAACCATTATCAATAAATCGATCTGAATTGGCTCGAATTAAATTATAGTTAATCAAAGAAAGAAATCTACCTTTTTTTTTAAAAAATTCTACTCTTGTATCACTTGAAATAGTAGTAATAGATTTCGCATTTTTTACAAAATTCGCTCCTAAAGACAGGTACCCGAAAACGCCAGAGGTATCAGTTAGACTAGACCTCTTATTTTCAATATTAACAATTTGAGCTTCAAGGCAATTGGACTTAAAACTAAAAAATGTTGTAATCAAGAAAATCATGAAATATAAAATTAGTTTTTTCACTTCGTTCACATTCAATTAAGCTAGGTAGTAATAATTCAGAACATAAGTAAACCTTATTTCCCCTCTTTTAATTCAACGATTTTGTTTTTCAGGAAACCTCTGACCATCTCCAAGCCATTATTGAAATTTGTATTATTATTAATCACCATGTCTGCACTATCACGATAAGGCAAAATGTATTTTTCGAAGGCAGGTAAAATATGTTTTCTATATCGATACAATACATCATCCAATGGATAATTTCTTTCCACCTGATCCCGTGTTATCCTACGAATTACTTTAAGGTTTTCCTTAGCTTCTATGAAAATTTTCATATCCATTTGTTTCCTCATTTTCTTATAATGAAAAACAAAAATCCCTTCAACAATAATAATTGGCGCTGGTTCAAAAGTTAACATTTTTGGCTCAACTTCTATGTTGTTAAACATATACTCTTCAATAGTTACCGTCTCCCCAGCCATTAATTTTTTGACATCTCGAACAAATGATTTTTTATCAATTGAATTTGGGCGGTCAAAATTTTCAATTCCTTCATCATCTTTTTTTTGATGATCTTTAGTTAAATAGTAATCGTCTTGCGATAAAAAACATATTTCCTCTTTAGAAAAAGATTGTTTCAATGCCTTAATGAATGAGGTCTTCCCACTTCCACTCCCTCCGGTTATTCCTATGATATATGGTTTTTCCATTTAATTAACTCTTTTTTTTACAAATTTAATCAGAAAATTAAGAGTAAAAAAATAGATTAGTCTTTATTTCAAAAACCTAAAACATTGATTATTGACACCATGACTTATCCGGTTAGTAAAATAAAAAAAGTACTAATCTCAACAGATTAATACTTTTTTTTAAAATCATTATTTCAATAGTTCTTATTTTATCATTTTTTCTAGCTTTTCTAATCTTTTTTCAACCGATTGATATTTTTGTTCCAAAAGCTTAATTTGTATTTCCTCCATTTCGATTAACTTATCAAATTCATGAAAATTAGCGTCAATTTTTCCCTTAATATTTGAAATGTATGTTTTTAGTTTCTCGTTGACCTCCCTATCCAACCGAAGTCTTCCACCAGCAATTGCTTCTTTGAAACTTCCTATAATTTGACGTTTCTTTTTCCCCATGCTTACTCCTGCAAAAAGCAACCCAACCGCTGTTAATATTCCACCAGTCACATCTGCCACCATTCCACTCAAAAAAGTTGAAAGAATAATTCCTACTGCTGCAATTCCACTACCGGTAGCTAAATTAGGAACTAAATTTTCTTTATCTCCAAATAGTTCCTGATCAATAAAATTTTCAGACTTCGACATAAAGTTTGCAAATGTTTTTTGCAAATCAATCAACACATTACTTCGTCTCTCAGCAATATCGCTAAATATGTCATGATTATTTTTTAATATAGTTTGACTATTTTGAATTTTCAAATCAATCATTTTTCCCATCTGCTGAATACTATTGGCGATCTCCACTACACCATCATTGAGTTTGCTTTTTAACTCTGAATTTAACTCTTGATCGAAACTATTTGCCAAATCGTCCAACCACTTTTGAGGGTTTTCTTTTTTGATAAAAATTGAACGAATTTGTCGTCGAAGAAGAGAAACAAAAGACAAACCAATACTCAATTCCGTTTGCTTTTTGAAGGTAATTCGATCGTAAGTAGAAAGTAAATTACCTACCAATTGATCTACCTGAGCACTAGATTTCACAGATTGTTCATCAAGTGTTTGAGTAATGATATTTCGGAAAACTATATCAGATTCCCATTGCTTTTTCCTATCATTTACTCCACTCGAAATTCGTTCGTTGATATTTTTAGAAGTGGTGATATTGTTCTGTAATTTTAATCCAGGTGCTTTTCCGCCAGTAATATTTTCTTTTATATATGCACGCAAAGGTAAGTATCCACTAGCTTCATGACTATTTTCTAATTCTAATTTTGCTGAAACCGCAAAAGTGATTGGATCAGGAATTCCTTTTTTCACCGCATAATCATGCACACCTTGAATATTTACTTTTAAATCTTCTTCAGTCAATAGATCTTTTTGTTGCAAAACAAAAATTATTTTTTTTCTCCAATCTTCATGAATAAAGTTAAAGAAGGTCCAAGCCGATTGTCGATAAGGATTTCTAGCTTCAAAAACAAAAACAATCAGATCTGAAGCAGGGATAAATCGTTCTGTAATTTCTTGATGCAGATCGATAATAGTATTAGTTCCAGGTGTATCGACAATCGCAATTTCCTTCAGTATTTCAACAGGCTGAGTTATTTTTTTTAAGAAAGGACTTACCATTATAATCTCTTCTTTTTCGCCATAAATAATTTGCTGAATGGTGTCTGTCATTGGTGCAGGTGAAACTTTACATATTTCTTTATCACTCCCTAATAATGCATTGACAAAACTACTTTTCCCCACTTTCACCTCACCAACGATAACAAACATAAATGGTTCATTGATTCGATTTCGTAAATCACTAACCACTTTTTCTAATTCTGTATGGGAAATATCAATAGTCAAATCGTGAAGTTCCCTTACAATTTGGTCGATTTGAATTTTATATTTTTGAAGATTATCATTTATTATATGATCCATATTTCTTTCTATTTTGGCTTCTAATCACTTGTACATGACTTAAAGCATTGAAAGTATCACACTTTAACCACACTTCTTTCTAAATAAATTATTGCTTCTGGGCCTACACAAAATATCAAGTCTAAGATACTTAAATTAGGTAAAAATCCATTTTCTGCTTCGAAGACTTGAACATATTTTACCTGGTTAAAACCAGTATCCTCCATTTTTTTATTTTTCTTTGGAGAAATTCGATTGCGTAAATCGATTACTTTATCACATGTGTCTTTCTCAAATTTCTCTGTTAATTCCATTTCTTTATCTAAAAAAATTATACCCAAAATCAATTGTAACAAATCCCAATTCCAATCCCACAAGTACTTATATCTTTTATTAAAAATTGGTAGAAACCGATGTTCGTAATGTTCAAAAAAAGGTGATTTTCCATAAGCAGATTTAATCGCAGTCCAATGTTGATTCTGCCAAGGTTCATCATATTTTAATTCTACTTCTCGAATTGGTTGTTGTTGATTTTTCCCTCCTGCGAGGGGAATACTTAATCTTAACAAACCTGTGGAACTAGCCAAGTGACATCTATTTCGGAAACTACCCTTAGAGTAATTTTCATGCTGCTCCAATATTACTTTCGGATATTGTAACAATTTACTTACATATTGAACAGGTGGTAAATAATGAAGTTCAAGAAGTGCTGTTTTTTTCAAAATATGTTGAAATAAAAATTTAGTAAATGATTGATAACATAATTATAGCTTTGCTAAAGTTGATTTTAAATTACTTTTCCTAATTATTGTATATGAAATTCGCTTTTCCGAGCAACAAAATCATCCAAGTCTAGCGGTATATTATTTGATTTTGATACAAAGATAGAAGAATGATATACTTCACCAAAGTATTTTTTTCAAATATATACATAGCTTTATTTAGATTCCACATTCTTCCGAAAATCTATTTACCTTTACCTTTTATCCTTAAATTTATTTGTATTTTTTTTTAAAATATTTATTTAGTTTCTTCGAGAGACAAACCCACGTTTTAGTTAATTATTGAAACAGCAATAGAAGCTAAAACACTTCCTGAGGGTAGGTTTAATTGGGCACATCTACTTTCAAAACTGTTTCTGATACAACCAGAAATCATACAGAAAATCGATATAAAATTGACTTATAAATTCAATAGTATTACTAACTTTGAATATATAAATAACTGATTGACCAAAGGATTATAACATAAACAGAGGCAATTGACTATACAAAATTTAACAATATACTTACAAATGAGTTTCTATCAATCACTATTTATTTAAACTCATTTGTAATTCCCATTTTTGACATAACAGAACAATTACTTCTAGGTTAAAAGAGTATTTCATCCAACTTTATTGATATTATTAACTCGAAAAAAGGATTTTTTTTTGCAAAAAATTCTAGTAGCTTTGGTGAGGTTGTTAAATGCTAAATTAAATAATAAAAAACAAACATCAATCAATTTACAATATGAAAAAACTCCTCCAAATTCTTAACATCCTCGCTTTTGGAGCGATGATTTATGTCAATTATTTATCCAATTCGCTACCCATCAATGGTAAAACTCCTGGTGAAATTTCGGACTCTTTCCCTAATCTTTTTGTTCCTGCAGGAATTACCTTTTCAATTTGGGGTTTGATTTACTTATTTCTTTTGGGCTTCCTTATATATCAATCCAAGGACTTATTTAAGTACCCACAAGATTCTACACCTTGGTTTTCCAAAATTGGTCCATTCTTCCTTTTAACATGTATTGCCAATATCACTTGGATATTCTCTTGGCATTATCATTATGTAGAAATATCGGTAGGAGTAATGGTCTCATTTTTGGTTTTATTGATTATAATCTATCAACGTTTAGGAATTGGTCAAAGTGTGGTTTCATCTGGTGTAAAGTGGTTTGTACATACTCCATTTAGTATTTATTTAGGCTGGATAACTGTGGCAACAATCGCAAATGTAACTGCATTGTTAGTTAGTATTAATTGGGATGGATTTGGAATTTCAGAAATATTTTGGACAGTTGGGATGATTTTCATTGCAACTTTGATTGGGCAAAAAATGTTAAATTCAAGAGGCGATATTGCTTATAGTTTAGTGTTGATTTGGGCATTTGCCGGAATCATTTTAAAACAAAAAGGAGTAGAACAAAATATTGTGATAGCAGCGAGTATTGGAACTGTTCTTATTCTTCTATCTTTGTTGCCTATTCTAATTCGAACTATTCGAGGACGTTGATTTCATCATTAAGCATAGAAGGAGTTTGATCCACAGTTTCGCAGAGTTTTTTACTCCATGCGACTATGGATCAAACTCCTTCTATACTCCAACATAAAAATATATTATTAATCAATAATTGTAAAGAATGAAGAAAGGATTAAAAAAACGAAAAATATACGATTGTACCTGTGATTCTGATGGAGTAATTATTGAGAAAAACTTAACCAACATTGCTCACCTAAATGAAAAAGGAAATGTGATTCGAGAAGAAGTATATAATGATGGAGAGATAGATATTTTAATAGAGAATACTTTTGCAAATGATTTATTGCAAGAAACTAAGCAGACTGATTATGTCAATCAAATCCAGCAAATATGGGAATTCATTTATGATGAATTTGGACGAAAAACAGAACAAAGAGAACACTTTCAAAATGGGGGCTTTGTTCCTACAAAATTTGAATATACCGCTGAAGGTAAATTAAAACTGGAAGCAATCCTCAATGATGATGGTGAGGTAGAAAGTAAGATTGATTATGAATATAGTTCAGATGGCAATCTCCTCAAAAAGGTTGAATATGACACAAATGACTTTACTACTCCATGGATATTAACAAATTACGAATACGACATCAATAATAATGTTATAAAAAAAGAGGAAAAATTTGCAGATAAAGATGCAACTACTTCCACTTTTAAATACGATGAAGCAGGTGAAATGACTGGAGGTCAAATCTATTACTCAGAGGATGAAGATTTAATTGTAGATCAAAAAATAATAGAAGATGAGGAAGGAAAGGTTATTGGTACTGAAACCTTTTACCCTAAAGAGAATATGAAAAAGAAGTCGCTCGTTAAACGAAATGAAAATGATAAAATTATTGAAGAAGAAGTCTTAATAAATGGTAATTTTAATAGTTTGACCATCTATGATTATAACCAGTTAAATGATTTAGTTGCTGAAAAGTACTTAAATATTGTGGGTAATGGTGAATTTCAACAATGGACTGCTAAAGCCTTTGATCTTGAATATTTTAATTCCCCTCCAACAACAAACGAAAAAGAATAGATGGCAACTTATCTTGAAAAAAATGCTCTTTTTCAAAAATTAATTGATGAACCTGCTCCTAAAAATTTAGGTATGGTTATAGTTATTCCCTGCTACAATGAAACGGAATTGATAAAAACCTTGAGGAGTATAAAAAATTGTAATGCAGCTAACTGTTTTACCGAAGTTATCGTCGTAGTGAACGATGGTGAACGAACTACTGATGAAATTAAAGCACAAAATTTAACAACTTTTGAAAAAGCAACAACTTGGGCAAAAGAAAATATAACGCTGCAACATTTACAATTCCATATAATTTACAAATCTAATCTTCCAAAGAAAATTGCTGGTGTTGGAACTGCTCGAAAAATTGGAATGGACGAAGCTGTTCGACGACTTGAATCTGTTGGGAAATCCGAAGGAGTGATTATTTGTTTTGATGCAGATAGTTTGTGTGAAAATAACTATTTACAAGCCATTGAAGAGCACTTTATCCAAAATCCAAAAACACAAACTTGTGGTATTCACTTTGAACATCCTCTCGAAGGAAATGAGTATGAATCTGAAATTTATGATGCTATTACAAAGTATGAATTACACTTGCGATACTATATTCACGCACAAAAATTTGCAGGGTTCCCTTTAGCTTTTCAGACGATTGGATCGAGCATGGCAGTACGTTGTAATGCCTACCAACAACAGAGTGGAATGAATAAAAGAAAAGCGGGTGAAGACTTTTATTTCCTTCATAAGTTTACAATTCTTAATGCTCATACTGAATTGAATAAAACTAAAACAATCCCCTCTCCTCGTTGTTCAGACCGAGTTCCTTTTGGTACAGGTAAAGCTGTAAAGGAGATTTTAGCAGAAAAAGAATTAAAAATAACATCAGAATATTCGACCTACAATTTTAAAATTTTTGAAGAATTAAAACCATTCCTTTCTATCGCACCTAACCTACTTTCATTCAAAGATGAGCAAATAGAAATGATGAAAAAAAACTTACCCGAATCTATTCGTACCTTTTTAGATCACAACAATTTTAATGCAAAACTAGCCGAAATTCAATCAAATACGAAAATACCAGCCACTTTCGGTGGACGTTTCTTTCGATGGTTTAATGCTTTCTTTCTGATGAAGTATGTTCATTATGCGAGAGATAATTACTACCCAAATATACCTGTAGAAGATGCTGCAAGAGCATTGTTGCAAAAAAATTATTTCAAAGAAATGGGTAATGCAAGCGCGAAGGAATTATTATTGGAATATCGGAAAAAAGACTCATCTCATTGAGACTGATTCTCAAAATAACTTTTAACAAAAAGTCAAACACTTACTAATGCCATCTCACTAATCATCTTTACTATTATTTCACGATCATTATTTATTTCTTTCAATACTAACTCATCTAATTTATTAACCGCCTTAGCATCTCTGTATTTATTCCAAAATTCTAAATATACTAACGAAAATCGACCTAAATAAAACAAAGATAATAACGCAAGAATTGACCACCAACCCCACAAATAAAATCCACCCGAAACTAAAAATAACATTAAAAGAATACTTAACCCTAATCCAACAGCTAAGGCTACCGGTGCCTTAAATTCAAGTTGTTTCACTTTAGTTTTAGATACGTATTTAGCATAACCAAAGATGGGATAATTAGACCAATAACCTAAAAAGTATGGTACAAACCCTAAAACTAATAACAAAGTATTTTTCCAATTGTAAACACCAGCATCTTGCAACGCTCGATCTTTCACTTTATTAGTTTCTACTTTAGAGAAGTATCGTTTTATTTTATCTGACCAATCGGATTTTTCGTCCTCTGACATTTGACTTACATAATTTGCAATATCCATTTCTCCTTCTAGTAGTTGCCGATCTTCCGAAACGATGGGAAAAATCTTCTCAGGGTGATTATTTCTCAAAAGAGTAAAAATATCTTCGGCTAACTCATCATCTTTTGGATTTGGTATATTAACGATATGGTTTTCCAAACCTTCTTTTACTTTATTTGTCAAATTGCGAATTGTCCGTTGTGGATTTTCTTGATATTGATCGTAATAGTCTTTTAGTCTAATGGATTCTCCAACATCAAACATCGCAACAGATCTAAATTTATCTGCTTCAGTAAAATTCACACCAATTGGAACAATATGCAAATCAATATCTCCATATTTTTCATACGTTCCAAAAGCAATCCGAGCTAGTCCTTTCCGAATAGGTCGTAACCGCTTTTCTTGAGTCGTTTTTCCTTCTGGCAAAATAACAACAGTCTTATGATCTTTTAGTGCCTTATAACAAAAGTCAAAAGTTTCATCATTTTTGCTCAATTGATCCAATCCTTCCTGCTTTCTAAAAATTGGAACCATGTGTAACAAATTTAACATCTTTCTAAAATGTGCCTTTTTAAACAAATCGCCACGAACTAAAAAATATAATTTGATTGGCAAGAAACAAGCTAAAATACAAGGTTCAATGAAAGCGGTAGGGTGATTTATAGCAAGAATTAGCGGCTTACCATCCGGAATTCGATTCCTATTCGTAAAGTAAATTTTACGAAAAAATATTTTTAAAGCGAGAGCCGCAATTGGTCTGACAAAACTATAAATCAAGGTTTAATATGTTTGTTATTTGAATTTGATTTGGACAAAAGTAAGGAAAAAAATACTACTTTCTTTTATAATTTTATTTGAAAAAAGAACTCAGAGTAGTTGAGAAAAGGAAGAGCTTTATCTCGAACAATCGAATTAAAGCTCTCTAAATTTGTTATGCAAGACCAATTCTAGAACGGCAATCAGTTTCGATATATTATACACTCTCATATTATTTCAAAATAATATTATTCATTACCATTAAAAATACCTAACTATAATTAAATATATTTTTATTGATGTTGTGTCTTTCAGTAAGCTACACAATTCTTGTTGGACCATTTAAGCTTTTGAGATTAACAGCATAGTGTTAATTTCAGCAACTTTTTTTAGGAAAAAACAATATGCCAGATGGTTAAACCTAATTATAATGTTGAAATATTCGTATCAAGCGAAAAAAAACGTACAACTAATTTAATTCGTGGGGTATCTTCAAATTATATCAATAAAAAATAATAGATATTAAATTGAAAGGATGAACGATTTCAATATCCTAGGAGGTTAATAATCACTGAAGTTTAGTATCGACAAGGTATAGCTTGTCGATACTAAACTTCATTTTAAACTAATTTTCATTAAAATATTCCGCTGCTCTTCGATTCAAGTTTTCTGAGACACCAGTAGCATCAATATAATTTGAACCCCTAATTTCATTAGGAACAGCTTTATAAAGTTCTAATTGCCATTGGGGATTGTTTGTCTCTCCTCTAACTGTAGAATGTAACAATCGAAAGTTTGTGCCCAACTCAGGTGCGTAAAATAAAAACTTCACATCAGCTTGATTTGTTTGAGGAAAATCATTGTAAAACCATATTTCATAAGGTGGTGCGCTTGGCTCATTATCTACTTTAATCACATCATTAGGGCGTCCATATTTTATAAAAACTCTTCCTCTATCAGACTCAAATCCATAACCAAATCCTGAGGGGTACAATTTATCCACAGCCTTGGCTACCTCCATAAATGCCTTATAGGTTACTTCAGAATTATTTGGGTTTTGATTTACCCAGAAATTAAATAAAAAACGTTGCTGAACAGTAGAATCTTTATTTACAATAACAGAATTCAACAACTCCACATCTCCATCCTTGACCAAGGGTGCAATTGCCTTCAAACTATATCTTAACTCTTTTCTAGAAAGTTTACCTACAAATTCATCTTTCACTTCTACTTTTTCAATTTCTTCGTGAGAAGCTTGAAGATAAGGATTACTTCTATTGAACTCCACCGTTTTTCTCGAAAGCAACTCTTTCGCTCGGTTTCTAATTTCTACAAAGAACATATAATTACCAGAAGGTAAGTCCTTAATATCCATCTGTAAAATTAATACATTAATCGGTTGTGGTTTTCGTTTTTTATGTCCAATAATAATGGGTTTGACTTTGTTGTTCACAAGCATTTCGATTCCATAAGAAACTTGAAAATCATCACCAATTTTTTTATCTGTATCATAAATTTCATTGTAGAAAATTAATTTATCTAAATTTTTATGATAAAAATTATGCGGTAACGGTTCAATAAAAAAACCATTTTTCACCAAAATATTTTCCTCATTATCAGCTTTTTTCACAGAAGCCAGTAATTCAATATCAGATTGTAACAATACATTGGCATCTAATGGATAGTTCATTTTTATTGTGCCATCATAACGCACCACATTTTCTACATCCTGATTATCTTTAATAGATACTTCAATTTTGAAATTTCCATTTGGCAAAACAAAACGCTTCAGATCAACAAAGTCCTCTTTCGAACTATTCTTTGGTGAATTCAAATTATATTTATCAAACTTAATAATCTCTTCCCCTTGTTTAAATAAAATCACCACTTCAACCCCTGCTTGGTATAAAGTAGAATCTAAATTTGGAGTATACGTCACCGTTTTACCAACTACAAACAAATAAACTTCAACATAATTTTGAGTTGGACTTTTAAAAGTTGAATAGGTGATACTGGCATCCAGAGCTTGGCTAGAGAAAGACCATAGCATAAAAAAAAACACAAATTGGAAAATCTTTTTCATCGTAAATCTTTTGACTCTTAAAAAATAGATAAATTGATCAAAGTTACAAACCATGAATTTGTTAAAATTCGGGAAGAGGATGTATTATCTTAACCAAACTCTTAAGCGCTGTTATCACTTAATAAGTTAACACCCATTATTTATTTCAGGACTTTTGCAATAAAACAACAAACTTTTTGGAAGCAACTTCCATATTCATAATCAAAGAATCTTTGACTAATTTTTCAACATTGTATTCTATTGTTTTTCCGGTCCGTTGTATTAAATTTTCCTTCTCAATTGACATTTCGTAATTTCCTTCCTCCTCAGAACCAAATATATTTGTTTTTAGAATACCTCCATCTGCAAATTCAAAATAAGCTCCATCTAAACGAGCGCTTGGAATTTTATTTACTGTTGCTCTTGTTAGTTCCCATTTTCCGATTAATAAGGTAGGGTCTAAGGTTTTAATGTCAGCATTCGATCCATTTTCACATGTAAGGAAAAGCGTAACCAGTAAAAGTAAAGGAAGTGTAAATTTTAAGAATTTCATGTATATTAAGTTTTGTTCTCTTTTAATTGTTAAAAAGAGGAGCTATCTCGATTTTTTCATTGTCAAATAAAATAATAAACCAACTGACAATTTATTCTTTCCGTAACTCCATTACCGTTATTTCAGGTAAAATCCCCACTCTTCCTGGATATCCTAAAAAACCAAAACCCCTATTAACGTATAAATATTGTTTGTTTTTCCGATAAAGTCCGGCCCATTGCTTGTAAATATATTTTATTGGACTCCATTTTATGATTCCAGGTATTTCGAAACCGAATTGAGCACCATGCGTGTGCCCTGAAAAAGTAATATGAATATCTTTAAATTTTTCTAAAACTTCATCTTCCCAATGGGACGGATCATGTGAAAGCAACAATTTCAACCCTGCATCACTTGTTCCTTTATTTGCTTTTTTTAAATCTCCATATTTCATGAATCTGCCGTGAGCACTATAATTTTCTACACCGATTACGGCAACGTCTTCTCCTTTAATTTTTACTAATCTATTATCATTTAAAATTAAATCCCAGCCTAACCGTGAGTGAATATTTTTCAAATTTTCAAAATTTTGCATTTTATGTGCGGTACTTTCCCAACGAACATAATCACCATAATCATGATTCCCTAAAATAGAAAAAATACCATATCGTGATTTTATCTTATCAAAAACATCAACAAAAGGCTCCATTTCATGCGCAACCGAATTCACCAAATCTCCTGTAAAAAATACTAAATCTGCTCTCTGATCATTAATCATATCAATAGCCATCTTAATCGGATGTTTTTTTGTAAAACTACCTGAATGAATATCTGAAATTTGGACAATTTTTAATCCTTCTAATGCTTTTGGCAAATCAGGAATAGTTACCATAGTTTTATAAATTTTATACCGATATTGATTCCTTAAGATTCCATATAGCAATATAAAAAAAGGAGTTACACCAATGGCAACTGCAATTTGAGAAACCAACTTTGTTCGCCCATAATCAAAGGCAACTTCATCGGTTATTGATTTAAAGAGTGAAAAAACTAATTGACCAATATCTCCCAATATTAATACCGCAATGATCAAAAACTTGGAAAAATAACTCAACATAATTGTTGAGCGAACTATAGTAAAAGTATTTTTACTCCAATTTGCTGTAGCTCCGGTAGAAAAAGAATAAGTTAATCCAACAGCTAAAATTGGGAGCATCCAATAAACTGTATTTACTATTGTTCTCCCCCAGTTAGACCAGTCTTCAGAAATAGCCGCGAATGCATTGAATGCAAAATAGTCAAAAAGAAAAAGTAGAATAATCAATGGAAGAACTCTCATATATTACTTAGTGATTCATTATATCTTAATATTCAATAATAACGTTTGAAAAAAAGGAATGTTTACTTCACCAATACTAGGAGAACATAGTAAAATAAAAAACACTCGGTTTCAATATATTTTTCGATATTTACCAAAAAAAAATGAAATACGTTTTAATTACAGGAGCCTCTACAGGTATAGGATACACCTCTGCTAAATATTTATTAGAAAAAGGGTTTTTCGTTTTCGGAAGTGTAAGAAAATCTAGCGATGCTGAAAAACTAGAAAATGATTTTGGTAAAAATTTCAAAGCATTAATTTTTGATGTAGTTGATGAAACAGCTATCAAAAATTCAGTTCCAATAGTCCAAGAAATTGTAGGCCAAAATGGGTTAGCAGGATTAGTCAACAATGCTGGTATTGCTGTTTCTGGGCCGATGCAAAATGTAACAACAGAACAATTACGTTATCAGTTAGATGTAAACGTATTGGGAGTTCACAGGGTAACTAATGCCTTTTTACCTCTTTTGGGGGCAACTGAAAATTGTAGTCATGAACCTGGACGTATCATTCAAATTAGCTCAGTAAATGGAATACTTTCCCCTCCTTTTACTGGTCCATATGCTGCCTCCAAGTTTGCATTAGAAGCAATGTCAGATGCTTTGAGAAGAGAGCTAGTTCTATTTGGAATAAAAGTTATCATAGTTCAACCTGGTCCAATTAAAACTCCTATTTGGAGTAAAGCACTTTCTAACGAAGTAATAGATTATGCAGACACTCCCTATGCTCGAATATTAAGTAAAAGAGCTAAGAGTTTGAAAAAAATTGCAGCAGCAGCAATCCCTTCAGAGGAAGTTGCTAAAATAGTTCACACAGGCATAGCTGGAAAAAATCCTAAAATCAGATATTTAGTTGCTAAAAAATCATGGCAATATAAATTATTCAGCATGCTTCCAGATAAATGGTTGGACAATGCAACCACAAAAGCAATGAAAAAATATTCTTTTTACAACCCACCAAAATAACACGCACAACTTTCTTTAATAATGAAGCGCACCCTAATATTCTTTTTACTTTTTACTTTCTTGCAACCTTCTTTTTCGCAAAAGAAGTTCTTTAAAAATTATAAGTTCACAGAAGCAGATACGCTAAGAGGAATGCTCCGCCCTGAGAGAACCTGCTACGATGTTACTTTTTACAATCTACAAATCAAAGTGGATATTGAAAAAAAATACATCAGCGGTTACAATGAAATTTATTATCGAGCAGTAGATGATTTTACTAAAATCCAAATAGACTTATTTGACAATTTGAAGATTAATAAGATTCTATTTAAAGGAAAAAAATTGAGCTTCACTCGAAAATTCAATGCAGTTTTCATTGATTTTCCCAAACAGAAAAAAGGAACCAAAAATTCATTTATAGTGCATTACGAAGGTGCTCCGATTTCTGCCAAAAACCCACCATGGGATGGAGGATTCGTATGGAGAAAAAACAGCAATGGTGATCCTTGGGTTGCTGTATCCTGTGAAGGGATTGGAGCAAGTTTGTGGTTCCCCAACAAAGATCACCTATATGATGAACCAGATAGTATTCGAATTGGAGTGGCTGTTCCAAATGGGTTGACTTGCATATCCAATGGGAATTTGGAAAACACCCAAAAAGAGAACGGTTTCACTCGCTTCAATTGGTTCGTATCATATCCAATAAACAACTACAATATCACACTTAATATCACTAATTATGCTCACTTTTCTGATACTTATAAAAGTAATGATGGTGAAGATCTTGAACTTGACTATTACGTCCTTCCTGAAAACTTAAAGAAAGCAAAAAAGCATTTTCAACAAGTTAAACCAATGTTGGCCTGTTACGAAAAGTTTTTTGGAAAATACCCATTTTGGAATGATGGCTACGCATTGGTTGAAACTCCATACCTCGGTATGGAACATCAAAGTGCTATCGCCTACGGCAATCAATATATGCGCGGGTACTTGGGAGGATTAATTCCAGACGGAATTGATTTTGATTACATAATTATCCACGAAACAGGGCATGAATACTGGGGAAATAGTGTTAGTTGTGCTGATCATGCAGAGATGTGGATTCATGAATCCTTTTGTACTTATTCTGAGGCATTATACGTGGAATACATGTATAACTTTGATGAAGCTCTTCGATATTTAGATATGCAAAAAATGCTTATCAAAAATAAAAAACCAATCCTTGGCCCAATGAATGTCAATTTTAATGGATGGGGACATAGTGATCATTATTATAAAGGTGCCTGGATTTTACATACACTTAGAAACACTATTAATGATGATAAAAAATGGTTTGGCCTAATCAAATCGTTTTATCAAAAGAATAAAATCTCAATTATTTCAACAGAAGATTTTGTAACCTATGCTAGTGATTATCTTAAAAGAGACTTATCTAAATTCTTTAACCAGTATTTAAAATATCCAACTATTCCTGCTTTGCTTTACAAAATCAAAGAAATTAAAAATGGAATTGAAGTGAGTGTTGTACTAAAGTCAGATGTAAAGAAATTCAACATGCCAATCTTGATGGGAAACCCTAATAACTACAGGAGTGTAAATGTGTCCACATCAAAATCAAAACACTACTTCCCTGATATGGAAGTGAAGGATTTTAAAATTGCAAATGAGTTATTTTTAATCAATGTTAAAAGACTGGATTAATCGTAATAAACCAATTTGTTTAAAATAATTACAAAAAAAAACAGTTTGTGAAATTCTCACAAACTGTTTTTTTATATAGAAAATAAGATAATAACTATCTTCTTTGCTTTTCTTTAATACGAGCTTTTTTACCAACTAGTTCTCTTAGGTAATATAATTTAGCTCTTCTAACCTTTCCTCTTTTCAAGACTTTTATGCCCTCTATTGCAGGAACACCAAATGGAAAAATACGCTCAACTCCTACTCCATTTGAAATTTTCCTCACTGTAAAGGTCTTAGTTGCGCCTGTACCGTTAATCTGAATAACGTCACCTCTGAATTGCTGAATTCGCTCTTTAGCTCCCTCTACAATTTTGTAACTTACAACAATATTATCACCAGGTCTGAAATCCGGAACATCATTACCTGTTTTTAATTGCTCATGAACATATTTGATAGCTTCCATGATATTGAAATTTTAAATTTATTTACGTGTTTTTTTAAAAGACTGCAAAGATAGATTCTTTTTTACATAAAAGGTAGCTTTTTATTAAAATATCTTTAATAATTTTCCTTTTGCTTGTAAGGGTTTTAGTCATTTCAAACGCAAAAGTTATCCACATTTCAGAATCTTCAAAAAAAAATTGATACTATTTATTAAAATTTACAAATCTCTGAATTATTGTTGAATCAATATTAATTCTTATTGCAACCCTTTTAAAATCGAAAAGGAAGTACTTTGCAATCACTTTGATAAATAAATTAATGGCTATAAAAATAGAATATCTTTCTTAGCAACTTCCGAATGAAGTTTCTCCATCTCTAAAAAGTTTTCAATATGCTCTTCTTAAAATTGACTAAACCTTGCTTTCTTCGACGCAACTTCATTTACCTAATCTTAATTAGTTTGAATATTTTGGTTTTAGCTTTACAGATTTTATAAAACAACAGTTTTGTATTTCTCCATCTTTTTCTTAGGACAAACAAGAATTCACTTTCCGCAATTATACTTTAATTATCTATTGATTTCAACACTATTTTTATTTAAAGACAAAGATATCATATCTAAAACAACTTCTCCTTACTGATATTTCAAAAATGTTTCATCAAAAAAAAATAATAGACAAGACTATTGCAAAAACCAACCCCATGAAGAAGATAAAAGCAACTGGACAAAAAACATAAACTAAGAGAACTGAATTAAACTTGAATCATTATTTTACAGGATAAACATCATTAAATAATTAAAATATAAAATCAGATTGTACAACCTTCATTAATTAGCATTAATGGGCAACTAATGATAAAAAAGAAGTTTAAAAAATCAGATTCAGGTAATCATTTTAAAGTTTTAAAATACTATTTATTTTTAACCCTGACAATAACAAATCCCCTTATCCCTTGTCAATAATTTAGCAGATCTTATTAAACTCATTATTAATTTTGTCCATGAACTTATTATCTTTGTTGTCTAATATTTTCTTGGATAAATTTTAATATGAATATACTTCAAAAATTACAAGAGCAATACGTAAACGAATTCAACGCCAATATTCCTTTAGATGAATTTCTTCTGAATATATTTGTGGTAGCAATTTTGGTTTCCATTTTGCGAATTTTTTATATTAGATATGGAAATTCTCATTCTAATCGAAAAAAATTTGCTTCTAATTTTTTGCCATTAGCTTTAGCTACACTGCTAGTAATTATGATTGTTAAATCCTCCATTGCTCTATCTTTAGGACTAGTTGGAGCACTTTCAATTGTTCGTTTTCGAGCAGCGATTAAGGATCCTGAAGAATTAACCTATTTGTTTTTTGTAATTGGGATTGGTTTGGCAGGTGGTGCTAATCAACCAATCCTTGCAGTCGTTTCATTTTTGGTGATTATCGGTTTGTTATTTATTAATAAAATTATAACCAACAAAATTGCCTTTAAAAATGAAAATAGAATGTATGTAAATATCCAAACAGATGAAAATGATTTAAAAAAAATCACTAAAATCCTGACAGACATTTTACCCTATGTGGAATTAAAACGAATGGATATGATCGAACAAGGCTTAGATTTGTCTTACATTTGCAAATCCGAGTCTATAAACCAATTAGACCTACTCAAAAACAATATTTCAGCTCTTTCATCAAACACAAAACTATCCATCATTGACCAACCTGATTTGATAGTATGATCGTCAAAAACGACACACCAAAGACCTCTAATATATTTACTGCATTTATATTGTTATGTAGCATTGGCTCCATATACGGTGTATGGTATACTTTACCCTTTCTCAACTCTTGGAAAATTGAGGGTACCATTCATTGTGATGCAGAAATGGTTCGGGGAAATAAATTCATTTCTCATGGCGATTATTTCTTCAATGCAAAGTCTCAAAGTAACGAAGAAGCATTTGCTGGAGAATTTTCCTCCAAAATAGGAACAGGGGAAGGATTTCAATACGGTTTAGGAATAAATTTCAACCAATTCCACCCAGGTAGATCTTACCTTATAAGTGTATGGAGAAAGATAGGCACTAAAACTGGTAAAAGTGCTTTGGTTATTATGGACAAAAACAAGAATTTTTACTTTGAAATAGATAAATCCGTCAAAGAAAAAAATGGATGGGAATTGTTAGAAAAAAAAATCACTATTCCTTTTCAAAAAGAAATTAAAGAATTAAAAATATATGCCCGTTCCGATGGTAGGGCAGTAACCTATTTTGATGAATTAAAAATCATTGAAAAAGAAGATTACAATTCTGAAGCAACTATTTCCACCGAATTTAAACCTGAAGTAATTGAGTTAAACATATCTGATAAAGGATTTGAAAAATTAGATCGAAAACGAAAGAATGCACTTCAAGTTGGAATACTCGAAAGTGCCGAAAATGACTGGGTCAAAGGAACTCTCAAATCGTCAAAGCAACCTGAAACAATGGATATTGAGCTCCGATTAAAAGGAGACTGGTTAGATCACCTTAAAAAAAACAAATGGTCATTTAGAGTAAAAGTAAGAGATCCTTTTGCTTGGAACCAAATAAAAACATTTTCTTTACAGTCACCTAAGACTCGTGAATTTCTTCAAGAATGGGTTTTACATCAGTGGTGGAAAAAAGAAGATATACTTACTCCTCGTTATGATTTTGTAGAGCTAAAATTAAATGGAAAATCATTAGGCGTTTATGCATACGAAGAGCATTTCGAAAAACAACTTCCAGAATATAATGCCCGCCGAGAAGGGGTCATTGTTCGCTTTTCAGAGGAAGGCTTTTGGGCCGATGTAAAAAAACGATTAGGAGATTTGGAGGGGAATCCTATTGCACATGTAAATAATTCTGCTCATTATTTAAGTTCTGAGGTACGAGGTTTTAAAGAAAACCAAATACTCAATAATCCACTATTGAAAGAACAATTTGAAACTGCTCAAAGTTTACTAATTGATTTTATCGAACAAGGAAAACCAGTCTCAGAAATTTTTGATACCGATAAAATGGCCAAATATTTTGCGATTGTAGATTTGATGCAGGCACACCATAGTACTGCATGGCATAATATGAGGTTTTATTTTAATCCTGTTTTGAATAAATTAGAACCAGTTGGTTTTGATGGATTTCCAACATATGATTCTCCTTTTTTATTAATGAGTGAAGGTGCATTAAGTAAACATTTCAAAGAAGATCAGGAACCGATTCATTACTTCTTCTCTGACACTACTTTTTTAAGACAATACATTTACAATATATTTATATTTTCAGAAGAAGGATATTTAAATAAGTTATTAGAAAAAATGGATAATGGAATTGCCTCCCGATCAAATTTTCTAACTAAAGAGTTTCCATTATACAAATTTGATAAGGATCAGGTTTTCAAACGGTTATCTGGCATTCAATCCAACATTTTCCCTTTCAATAATTTGTCTTTAAAAGCTTATCTCCAAAAAAAACCTAATGGGGAAAGCCTAATTCAACTAGGGAATATTCATAGTCTTCCAATCGAAGTAATAGGGACTGGGTTCCAAAACAAAAAAGTAAGTAATTATTTTACTTCGCCTATCGTATTACCTGGCTTTATCACTTCACCTTTTTACAAGGATAAATCAAGAAAAAAAGAATCCATTTCTATCCTGAATTTAATCCGGTATCAAATTGAATATCAATCAACTGTGATTCCAGCGAACTCAAAATTCGTTTTTTATAAAGTACTAGGATATGATGAAATTTTTCATTCAAAAATATTAAATTGGGAAATTCCTCAGGCAAATTCAAAACCTTTTGCTGCACCAGAAAAATTACCTTTTTCCAGTAATAACCTATATACCATTAAAGATCAAAAAGTCTTTTTCCATTCAGGAACTTTTAAAATCGATGAAGATATCATCATTCCTGAAAAGTTCGTAGTTTATTTTTCAGAGGGGACTCATTTAGATTTCATAAAAAATGCGAAGTTCCTATCCTACTCGCCCGTACAAATGAATGGCAAAAAAGATAATCCAATTAAAATTACCTCAAGTGATCAATCCGCAAATGGTTTTACCATTTTGCAAGCCGATGGCATTTCAAACCTAGAATGTGTTATTTTTGAAAATCTGAACACACATAGAAAAAATAACTGGAAATTAACAGGAGCTGTTACTTTTTATGAGTCAGAAGTTAATATAAACGATTGTGCATTTCTGAAGAACCATTGTGAGGATGGACTAAATTTAGTTAGAAGTAATTTCGAAATCAACCGAAGTATATTTAATCAAACACAATCAGACGGACTAGATTTAGATTTTTGTAATGGGTCTATTAACCAATCCTATTTTTTAAATACAATAAATGATGGATTAGATATCTCAGGAAGTAATGTTTATGTAGTTGGTTGTGAAATGGATAATTGTGGTGACAAGGGTATAAGCGTTGGAGAACAATCAAATGCAACTATTTTAGAGGCTACAATTAAAAATTCCAATATAGGAATTGCATCAAAAGATTTGTCAAAAGTATTTATTGAAAATATTCATTTACAAAATTGTCAACAAGGATTTGTGGCTTACCAAAAGAAAGCTGAATTTGGTGGAAGTTTAATCGATGTAAAAGATTACACAGCTTCTGATGTAAAGCGATTACATAATATTTTGGCTGGGTGTACTCTAAAATTGAAAAATAAATTAATCGAACGCTGAAAAATATTATCAGCAACTCCATAACAAAAGAAAATGGTTCAGAATTAAATAATTCTGAACCATTTTCTTTTGCTATAGATGTTAATTTCAATTTAATTCTGCAAAAGCTTCTATATTAACAACGATTGCATCATCAATCCTGATTTGGTCGCTAAATATTTCCTTAGATTCTTGTTGGAATTTCGCCATTACCTTGACCTCAAATTTTCCAGCTCGGGGATACACATAACTTGTAATCTTTTCTGACATCTCTACAGAATCTCCATTACCAAAATGGATCACATATCCTACTTTACTGTCGGATTTGTAGGTATTTAATTCAAATTTCAAAATTTCTCCTGCCTCATAATAGCCTGAGATGCTAATTGGATTTTCGACCATTAAATCTACCGGTTCGACATCCTCAGTATTTTGAGTTAAAGCAAGTGAACTAGAGGCAAATTGACTGGAATTGGAAAATGACTTTTCTAATTTACCATTATTGAAAACACCATCACGGGGTAACATAAATACCACTATAAAACCAGCAATCCCTATCATAAAAACAAATCCATTAAGAATTTCATTTCTACGTCGATTGTGTTTATATGTCATCTGCAAATCAGTGAGTTGTCCGACTGACTCGTCAAAATTTAAATTTGATTTAGATTGAAATTTGTAATTTTTATCCATAGGAAAACGGGTTTTAGGTATAAATAAATTCTACTTTGTAAAAGGAAAATTTATTTATCTGAAAAAATATTAGATTCAAGACTGTTTCTAATATTCAATCAATCAATTGGAATCTATTTACGACAAAATATTTATCAATTGATTGATCGAATTTGAAAAAATAAAGCGATGATCCGGCTAAAATAAATCCTAATTTGCCAAAAGGATTTGTTATATCTTGTATCTTTTAAGTACAAATATTAAACCATACAATGTTAAATTGTAAAATGATCTGAACATAATTAGCTAGGAAATAGCTATTTATATATTTTAAATTAAAGTTAAATGAGAAATAAAATGTAGTGTGAGAAAAGAATAGTTATCTTTTGTAAAATCTCTATTTCTTTTTTTTGACCGTAGGATAAATCAAAGATAGAAAAAAAAATACAAATAAAAAATAATTGAATATGTTTTTTTATTTATTATCCATTTTTTCAATAGAATCTAATGAATCCAAGGTAAAAAAAACAAAAAATTAAAAGACATTAGATATATCATTGAACAAAAAAAACAAAAGGTGCTAGATCCCCTCAAAAATAACTAGTGACGCTTACCTATTACCATTTGGATATTCCATATACCGAAATCCTTGAACTTGAATAAGACAAATGTATTGTTTACAAAATACATAAGCAATCTCTGAATTATCACTATCTAGGGTATTCACTCAATTAAACCATAATTAGGCAAATGTCTCTTCTATTTTTAAGAATATTGATAAAAGAATATTTAAATTGGTAGATAGGATAACTTTTAATAATGGAATAAAATATCTTACTATTTTATATTTCCTTGTGTTTGATTGGCCTCTAATCCTTATTTCATCCCTAATAAATTACTAAACCAAACAGATAACAAAATTTTTATGGTCTCACTAAACTGATGTTTTGATATCATATGGTACTGGTTATTTTTTATTTAACCGCCTTTGATATTTTACTAATTTAGGTTGATGTCTTAATCCAATAGTGACCTCTTGATTGATTTGAGTAAAAATATCAAACGTGCCAAGAGATACTTTAACCAAAATAGACTCAAAAAAACATTTGGAAATCCACCATCTTCTAAACTAGATAGGACTCTTATTTTTCATTTAATTCTTTTCTATCTTATTCAAGTTTTTCACCATCTTTACAATTTCTAAGAGGAATGCGAAATAAATAAATGTGCCGATAAATGATTTGTTAAAAGTATTTTGATTAAAAAAGCGAATTCGTGTTCATAATTTGTACTTTTTTTCAAAAAAAAAATCAAAATCAAACTAGGCAGATAAAATCTCTAAAACATGATTTTCTTTTGATTAAAAAAAAATATAAAAAAGCGATTGCTGATTTTTTAGATGTAGACCCAGCTCAAGTTTCTCTTTATTGGAGAGGCCGGGTAGGATTATATTGTATATTGAAAGCGATGGAAATCCAGCCTGGAGATGAAGTGATTTTGCCATCTTTTACTTGCGTTGTTGTTCCTAGTGCAATAAAATATTTGGGTGCCAAACCTATTTATACAAGTATAAATCCAAATACATATAATATTGATGTTGAAAAAATTGAGGAAAAAATTACAGAGAAAACTAAGGTAATTTTAGCCCAAAATACTTTTGGTTTGAGCTCTGACCTAAATCCTATTTTGGATATTGCCAAAAAATATGATATCAAAGTAATAGAGGATTGTGCTCATGGATTTGGAGGGACTTATCGAGGTAGAAAAAATGGAACCTCAGCAACTGCTGCTTTCTTTTCAAGTCAATGGAACAAACCTTTTTCAACAGGAATAGGTGGAATAGTTTTAAGTAATGAACCAGAATTAGCAAAAAAAATTCAATTTATCCAAGAATCATTTAAAAGTCCTTCCACTAAAGATGAAATCATGTTGGCTATCCAAATTTTCATCAGAAATAATATTTTAAAACCATCTATTTATTGGGCAGCTTTGAGATTATATAGATGGGCAAGTCGACGTGGACTCATATCTGGAAGCTCGGATGCAGGTGAACTAGAAAATGCCGAAATGCCAAATAATTATTTAAAAAAAGGAGCTAATATTCAGGCAAAAGTTGGGATCAGAGCACTTCAATGTTTTAGTAAAAATTTATCACATCGAAAAAAGGTTGCTACGCTATATAACAATGGTTTTGTCAAATTCAACATACCTCCTATCTATTGTCCTAATTATGCAACCCATACCTATATAAAATATCCAATTTTAGTGAAAAATCAAGATACATTTTTAAGATTAGCGCAACAAAATCAGATTCCATTGGGTGATTGGCTAAATAGTCCAATCCATCCTATTAGAGAAAATTTAGGTCGATGGAATTATAAGAAAGGGAGTTTCCCTTTAGCTGAAAAAATTGGTTATCATATACTAAATTTACCCACAGATGAAAGTATTTCATTAAAAGAAGCGAAAAGAATATTGCTCTTTTTAGAAAAAAATCAAAAGGAAATACTTTGTACTTGGAGGGATTTGTAATGAATTAAAAATAAAATAATTAAATACTTCGTAAATATTCAATCAACTTTTGATCTACAGGCAATTTTAGTTTTTTCTTTATTCTAAACCTTGCCTGCTCTATAGATCGAGGCAAAGTTCCAAGCAAACCTGAAGTCTCTTTTGCAGAAAAACCAAGCTTTATATACGCACAATGACGTAAATCTTTCTCAGTTATTTTAGGAGCTCTATCAATCAATTTATTGAAAAAACTAGGATGCATTTTAATAAAATGAATTTTTAAATTTCCCCAATCATCTTCAAATACATTTTGACGTTTTATTGAAGTGACAATTTTTCTAATTTCAGTCTTGAGTGAACCTTCCTGTTTCTTTGATAATTGTGTTAATTTTTCACCTAACTCTCTTATCAAATTATTCTTTTGAGCAATTAGCATTTGATTAGTTGTTAATTCTCTAATTCTTGAATCTAAATCTTCTTGAAGTATTGATTGTAGTTTCAAATTGACCTTTTCTTTAGATTTTAATCCTTTTAATTCTTGCTCTTTTATTTGAATTTCTCTTTGATCAGAAATATCCATCGTTGTGATTAAACTACCATTATACTTATCATCTTTGTACAAGCCATTTACACTGATCTGTGTATATTTATACACACCACTATCATATTTAATCTTCAATTCACAGGTAAAGAAGGAAATCTCTTTTTGGTAAATTCTCTTGACATTATCGATCAATAGTTGAAACTCATCATTGGAAATAAAATCTATTGCCTTAATTTTTTCTAAATTATTATTTGAAATACCTAGTAATTTACAGAGTGAATCATTTGCTTGAATCATCACATTTCTTGCATCTATAATTCCAATACCCAGAAAATTATTATCAAACAAATATTGAAATTTTTTGTGATTTTGATAATCATGTATTTGCTCTTTTTTTAAGTGCATGATATCATTTACACAGACGGTGCAACCTTCTATTTCATTTTTTTCATTCTTTAAAGGAGAAAGAGTTAAAAGATCACAAAACTCTTTATCACCTTGTTGATAACTTTTATTCAAATATATTTTTTCATCAGAAAAAATAGTGTTAAAATAATTTATCCATTCTTCTTCTAGTTCCTCATTTATAAAAAAGGATTTTCCAATAACCGGTTTTTCTTTTAATAAAAATCTCAGTAATGGAATCACAGATTTACTAAAAAAAGTAAGGCAATAATCTCGATTAACTGTAAATACCGCGATTTGAGAATTAGCAAGTATCTTTTCAGGAATACTTTGTTCAATTGAGTTATCTTCAATTTTATGGCAGGTCAACTCTATTGCATGTTTTACCCGTTTCTTTCGATCATCCTTGAAATGATTGATGGTAACCTTTATGAATTGCATCTTTTCCCCAGTCTTAATTTTCCCTTGAAAAGCTGAATAAGAATTACTTGTTGTAGAAATGAAATGTAGCGACTTTTTGAATTCTTTTAAATTATCGAATTCAATGAGATCTGTAATTTTAACAGGTAGTTTTTTCAAATCCTTCCGGTTGCTGAAAAAATCATCAAAAAAGGAATTTGATTCTAAAACATTTAAGTTAAAATCAATTATAGCGTTTGGATGTAAATATTTTTTACTTTGTAACAATACCTAAAGTTTCAATTAAATAAATTGTAGTGAAAATCTACTAACTTTTTAAAATTATTCTAGGCGTGATTGATGAAATATCTTTATTGTTTCTAAGAGAATAAAAACAATTGAGTCTCATACGTAAAAATAACATTTTTTATTATATGTACAAAAATCATATTAAATAATAAGTAATCATTAGGTTTCCATATCCTCTTTAATTTTATTGCATTCATCTAAAATTTCAATCAATAATGGCTTTAATTTCCTTTGCTTTGTTTTTAATACTATCTCACAGATTAGATTACATAATCTAAATTACAGCCTCTTTAACCGTTAATAGTCATTATGAATTAGAAAAAAACCGTATTTGATATAGTAATGGAATAGTTAAAAACATAGGTAACATAAACAGATAAGAAAATGGGACATAGAAAAAACTATAGAAAACAACCAAATATAACTTTAATCCAATCAGGAGATAAATTGAGACATTTAGTCCTCGTTTTCGATTTTTCCAATAATAATAAAATACTCCAGCCGCTACAATCAAACACATTCCTAGATGAACAAGTCGATTTAATCTTAAACGATTCATTAAATCACCATCCACAAAATCATAAAAGTAAATGGCATGACTTAAACCATTTATCAAAATCAAAGGTCTTCCATCCTCTCGTTGCCATTGCCAAGCAGTCTCCGCTGTTTTGCCATAATAGGCTAAACCTTCAAAAAAAACATCCCAGTTTTTTGATAAAAATGGAATAACATAAACTACCAAAACTCCTCCAAGCACCCATAAAGAAACCTTAAAAACATCTTTAAATCCTCGCTCCATCCAGATCGTTAATAAATAAACTGGCAACCAAAATGTAAAGGCATATCTCGACATCAAAACCAAAACAATGGGAAATGCCACCCAATATGATTTTTTCCATTTCATAGACAACACCAATATAAAGTACAATCCCACAGGCATTAATTCAACTCCATATCCTAAAACATCTGGAAAATGTTCAACATACAAAAAAAGAAAAATAAACGGAAGTGCTACTTTTAATCCTATCTCAAAAAGCGAAATATCTTGTTTTATCAATTGCCATTGAAGCATAAATAGCGGAATCAGAAAAAATAAATAAGCTGTCCAACGATAATCTATTTCTAGTATTTCCGAAAAACAATAAGGCAACCACATCATTGGAAAATAAGTAGGCATCACCGTCCAACCATTAAAGACCAATGGTTGATACGGATACTCACCTGACAAAAACCTTTGCACATAAATTTTTAAAGAAGGGATTACGTCTGATCGTGTTCCATCTCCTTGACTTGGAAATTCCAATTGAATTTGATGGTACTCCCACCCTATCAAAATAGTTCCTATCAAAAAGAAAGAAATAATAACAATAATTTTACGGACGTTAATTTTATGATTTACAGTCATAGGGACTGACGGTTTCTCAAAAGCAATCAACCGATATACCAACCAACAAGTTGCCAGTCCTGCTAAAAACATAATGGTCGGACTTGCATAATCACCCCATTGCTTGTTCCACCAAGTTTGCAACCCAATCTCAAGTGTGACGGAAAACAATAATAAAATAACAAGATTGGATCTGAAAATTTTCATTAATTATTAAATCGTATATTTTAAATTACTTCTGCGACCACAAAGGTACTTCCTCCCACATAAACTAAATCTTTTTTCTCTGCTTTCTTTTTAGCGGCACGCAAAGCATTTTTCACAGATGAATATGGTCGCCCTGTTAAACCAAGCGCCAAAGCTTTTTTAGCTAAAATTTCTATATCTAAACCTCTTGGAATATTTGGTTTACAAAAATAAAAATTTGCATCCTTAGGGAAAAAATTCAATATCTTTTCAATTGACTTATCATTTACCATCCCTAAAACAACGTGTAACTCCCTAAACTTCAATGACTTAAGCTGAATCATCGCCAAACTTAAACCTGCTTCATTATGTGCACTATCGCAAATTACAATTGGGGATTTTTGCAAAACTTGCCAACGCCCTTTGAAATTTGTTAATGATTTTAAATTAGAAAAAGCGGATTTAATTTTTGACTCTTTAATCTCAAAACTACTAGGAAGGGAATCAATTACTTGGAGCGCAGTCGCAATATTTTTTGATTGATAACCACCATGAAGGTTTATTTTTTGATTGAAAAAAAGTGGTTTCCCATTTTTTAAAATATCAAATTTTGTATGCGTCAAGTTCTCTGATTTTTTGACTACTCGATAATTTTGATCAGCAAAAGTGATTTCAGATTTTTTCGCTTTTGCTTTTTTCTCAAAAACAAAGATGATCTCTTCTTGAGTTTCACCAATCACAACTGGAATATTCTTTTTGATAATTCCAGCTTTTTCCCCGGCAATTTTTTTTAATGTATTTCCCAAAAATTGCTGATGGTCAAAACTAATATTTGTAATCACACTCAAAATTGGAGTGATAATATTCGTTGAATCTAATCGACCTCCTAAGCCTGTTTCAATTACTGCAATGTCTACTTTTTCTTTCGCAAAAAAATCAAACGCTAAAGCAACTGTAATTTCAAAAAAGGAAGGTTTTATTCTTTCAAAAACTGCTTTGTTGTTTTCTACAAAATCAACTACATATTTTCGAGACACATATCTCCCATCGACCTTAACCCTTTCTCTAAAATCTCGATAATGAGGAGAAGTGTATAATCCAACTTTATATCCATGCTCTTGTAAAATTGAACTAATTAAATGAGCAGTCGAACCTTTTCCATTTGTTCCTGCAATATGTATGCAAGGATATTTCTCAAAAGGATTTCCCAAATGCTCACACAGCAATTTTATATTTGTCAAGTCTTTTTTCATCGCTTGACTTCCCACACGCTGAAACATTGGTAATTGCGTGTACATATAATTTAAGGTCGAATTAAATCGAGTATAAATATTTTCTTTTTTCATCGCCCAAAAATAAAAAAGGGTGAACAAATAATTGCTCACCCCTAGATTTATTTTCTAAAATAATTTTATTTAAGTTTAATCACATAAGTTACGGTTCCACATGCTTCATCTCCCGCTTTAAACTTCCATTTCTTTGCAGCTTTTTCAGCCTGACGAATTACAGTTTGATTAGTGATGGTCGTATTCGAAAGAGTACTCCTTACATATTCAGGTTTAACTCGGCCATTGGCATCGACACATACTTTAATGGTGATTTTTCCTTGAACCTGAACAGCCGGATCGAAACTCGGTCCCTTTCCTCCACGACCTCTCAGTTTTCCACCAACTGACCCCACTCCTAAACCCTCCAATGCTGTCCCGTTTGGATCACCGTCAGTTTGCCCTTGATTACCGGTACTTCCCCCGTTTCCTGTTCCAGAACCACTACCACCTGTATTAAACAATCCTTCAGCCTTCTTCTTTGCATCTGCTCGACGTTTAGCTTCCGCAGCTGCTCTCTCCGCTTTTTCACGGGCAGCTTTTTTACGAGCTTCCTCTGCCAATTTTGCTTTTCGTGCGGCTTCTTTTTTTGCTCGCGCTTCTGCATCCGCTTTCTTTTTAGCTTCTTTCGCAGCTTCCTCTCGTTTCTTTTTCTCTTTTTCACGTTTTAGCGCAAGCTCTTTTGATGCTTTGTCTTCTCTTATTTTTTTATCATCTGCAGCTTTAGTATCCTCCTTTTTGGGTTCTACTTTAGGTTCCTCCACTACTGGCTCCGGCTCCTCTTCTACTACCTCCTCCACCGGTTCAGTGATAGTCTCTTCGATTGGTTCATCAGCCACTTCCTCGGCTGTTTCAGGTTCTGCAGCTGCGTCTGCTGGTGTATCATTCATCCCCACTTCTGGCTGTCCTAGACTAACCAACACACCTTCTTGACCTGGAGGTGGATCAGGATATGTAAAAAATGGAAGAAACAATAAGGCAATAATAATAATGTGAAAAATAGTACTAGTGATTTTTCCTGCTTTTTGATTTCTCTCTTCTGCTGGACTAAGTAATTGATCCATATTGAACTTTTTAATGGTTTACAGAATATTTTTTTTTTTAAACGTCAAACGAAAATTGAAATTAACACTTACGTTGATTATTGTTAATTACATTTTTTTTGACAAACAATTTTCCTAAAAACAGTTTTTATTTATAAAATCAGATTTATCGGGTTATTACATTTTCTGATTTTAAAAATTCTTTTTGTAGTAAGATTAACTTAAAAAGACTTTTGGTGGCTATTAATTTTAAAAAAAGTATTAAATTTTTCTTAAAAGAGATTAAATTTCGCACCAGTCAAATAATAAAAAACATTAATACACACAAAATGATTTTACATCCGATCGATAAAAAACTAATCTTCTTCCATTGCTAAAATTCCGTTGATCCCTAATCTTCGCATAGCATCCATTACAAGCACCACTGACTCTGTAGGCGCACCTTTTTTTGGAGAAATAGTCATACTAACTTTTCTCCCTTTTTTTCTTCGAATATCATTTAACTTTCTATCTAACTGACCCTTGGAAACAGTCTTGCCGTTGACCCTTAATGTTCCTTTCCGAGTAATTGTAACATCATCTGGTTTCTCACTTACTGTGACCGAACTACTGCTATTTCCGGGCATCTTAAGGTTCAAAGCGTTGGGGGTAACCACCGAAGAAGTCAACATAAAGAATATCAATAATAGAAATATGATATCCGTCAGTGACGACATACTAAACTCCGCGCTTACTTTATTTTTCTTCTTTAAACCCATCTTTTTTAGAGATTAATGATTAGCAATTATTAGATAACAACGACTCCAAATTTCGTTATCAAGAATTATTCAAATTATCTATATTTATTAATTTTTCTTTGGCTGAGTAGCAAGTATAGCTCGCATTCTTAAGTTAGCGGCAATCCCCATTACATCTTCAACTTTATCCCATGGTGTTCCTGTTTCTGCAACGATAGTAATAGTTGCATTCTTTTTATCTTCTTGTTCATTGTACAAAGAACGCACTGCACTTTTCACCCTTGAAAGTGATGACATTGGTTTATTGTTGACCATCATTTTTCCTTTTTTGGGGATAGTAACGGCAATAGATGTTGGAGCCACAGTTTGAGAGTCAGATTCAGGCAACTCCACATTGTCTAATTTTACCAATGTCGAAGTTAGCATAAAGAAGATCAGCAACAAAAAGATAATGTCAGTTAATGACGACATACTAAATTCCGCACTTACTTTATTTCTTTTCTTCATAATTATTGGTTGATTGATCAATCAGTAAAAAGCGTGACTAATTAATCGATTAACTATTTACGATGGTTCCTGCAATAAATCCATGAACTCAACTGTCGATCTTTCCATTTTAAAAACTACTTTTTCAACATTAGCTACCAAAATATTATAACCTAGGTAAGCTAAAATCCCAATAAACAATCCTACTGCAGTTGTCAATAGTGCTTGATAAATACCACCAGCCAATACAGTTGGCGTCACATTCTCAGCAGTTGACATTTCGTAAAAAGCAGAGATCATTCCTGTAACCGTTCCGAAGAAACCTAGCATTGGAGCAGCACCTGCAATTGTCGCTAGTGTCGATAAGTTTTTCTCTAGTTTAAAAAGTTCCAAGTTACCGACATTTTCAATTGCTGTATCAATATCACGAAGTGGTTTTCCAATTCTTTGCAAACCTTTCTCCACCATTCTAGCAACAGGAGAATCTGTATTTTGGCAAAGTGCTTTTGCAGCAGCAATACTACCTGAGGAAACATTTGCCCGAATATTATTCATAAACCCTTCATCAACTTGAGCTGCTTTTTTAATGGATAAATATCGTTCAATAAAAATATATAAACCAATAAAGGATAACACCAACATAATTGCAAAAATGGCAATACCTAAAGCTCCACTTTGAACGATTATATCAAAAAAGCTTTGAGAAGCAACTCCGTCGTCTTCAGTTTCTTGACGGAAAAAGAATAATAAAATTGGATTTTGAATCATAAGACAGTTTTTTTTGTCAATTATTTTGTACAAATAAAAAATAAGTATTTAAATATTGGCTAAGTTCTGTTTTTAGTAAAAAGTTAGGTTAAAACTAGCTTACTCGAAACATAAAAATATTTAACGTATTTAAAAGCACCAAATTATTAATTGAGGCTCGTATTTTATAGTTTTTTAGTTAAAATTATTTTAAATGTTGTGGCCGAAGTAGTTTAGGCAATTTATTTTTTTGGAAATATTGAAAAGTTATTTTTATTTTTTGTCCTTTCCGAATATCGTATTATTTCCTCAGTTGTTCATCACGAGATCCTTTTTTGCTTTTAGGGTTGACCAAACCGATATACATTTGTGATGGTAATTTAATTGATGAATTGGTTTTATTGAAATCTATTAATTCAAACTATCCAACAATTTACTTCCTCAAGATTGATTGAATATTTATGTATTATCTTTTTAGTAGCCGTAATCTACCGTAATATTTGTGAATTAGGCACATTACTGGGAACTTTACAAAAGGGAGTTTCCCTTCGCTATTTCGAAAATCAATAAAGTTTATTTCTTTGCATCCATCTTTTGTAGTTGTAAATTTGTGAGTAAATTACAATTTCATTCATCAATTTATTTATGATAATCGATGAATAATTATACAACTCGTTTAATTCCATTCCTTTCTAAAAAATATATTTTTGCAATCAGAAGATTCGTTTAATACTCAATGAAAGCATCTTAATAAGAACACTTCATTTTATCAAACACAATTTCGAAATTCACGTTTAAACATATATAGACTTAGAAACAATTAAAATAAATCATAAAATGAATCACACCAAAATTACAGCAACCACTACCGCTGGTGCTTTAAAAACCAAATCACGTCACATTTCCAAAGTAGCCGTCCTCGGTTCTGGATTGATGGGTTCTGGTATTGCTGCACATTTGGCAGGAATTGGTTTGGAAGTTCTTTTGTTGGATATCGTTCCTTTTGACATTAAGGACGAAGCAAAAGACAACCCAGCCGTTCGAAATAGTATTGTCAACGGAGCACTTAAAGCTGCCTTAAAATCTAAGCCTGCTGCTTTTCATGATAAAAAATTCGCGAGCCGAATAACGACTGGTAACTTTACTGATGATTTTGCAAAAATCTCAGATTGCGATTGGATTATCGAAGTAGTGGTCGAAAGATTGGATATTAAAAAGCAAATTTTTGAAAAAGTAGAGCAGTTCAGAAAGGAAGGTTCTTTGGTTACTTCAAACACTTCTGGTATCCCAATCCATATGATGGCAGAAGGTAGAAGTGATGATTTCAAGGCTCATTTCTGTGGAACTCACTTTTTCAATCCAGCAAGATATATGCGTTTGTTGGAAATTATTCCTACGGCTGATACAGACCAAGCTGTCATTGATTTCTTTATGAATTATGGAGATCGCTTCGTGGGAAAACAAACAGTGCTTTGTAAAGATACTCCTGCATTTATTGCCAATCGAATTGGAGTTTATGCCATGGGGAAGGTGCAACAATTGACTTTAGACTTAGGATTATCAATTGAAGAAGCAGATGCTTTAACTGGACCTGCGATGGGACGACCTAAAACTGGAACATTCCGACTAGGTGATTTAGTGGGACATGATACAAGCGCAAAAGTAGTGCAAGGGATCAAAGATAACTGTCCTGATGATGAACAAGTTCATACAATGGATGTACCTGCTTACATGAATTTCCTTTTGGAAAATAAATTCTACGGAGATAAGTCTGGTCAAGGTTTTTATCAAAAAACAAAAGAGAAAGATGCAAAAGGTCGAAGAGTAATCAACGCTTTGAATTTGCAAACAATGAAGTATGCTCCTTCTCAAAGACCAAGTTTGGCAAGTGTAAAAAAAGCAAAAGAAATCGAATCTTTACCTAATAAAATCACTCACTTCTTTGAAGCTGAGGACAAAGGTGGAGAATTAGTGAGAAGATCTTTGCTTGGACTATTTGCATATGTCTCAAATCGAGTTCCTGAAATTTCAGATACGACATTTGCAATTGATGATGCTGTTCGAGCAGGATTTGGTTGGGACGTTGGTCCATTCCAATATTGGGATATGGTTGGTGTGAAAAAAGGAATTGAATTAGCTGAAAAACAAGGAGAGAAGATTGCAGATTGGGTAAAAGAAATGGCTGCTGCAGGACATGATACTTTTTATAAAACTCAAGATGGCATTCCTTATTTTTACAATCAAATCTCTAAATCATACGAGCCTGTCAAAGGAATTGAAGAATTTATCATTTTAGATAATTTGAGAGAGAAAGCTCCTGTATTCAAAAATACAGAAGTAGTGCTCCATGATATCGGAGATGGTGTTTTATGTTTAGAATTCACCAGTAAAGCTAACTCAATTGGCGAAGGTGTTTTAAATGGAATCAATGAAGCAATTCGAATCGCTGAAGAAGATGGATGGAGGGGTTTAGTAATTGGAAACAATGATAAAAATTTCTCGGTTGGTGCTAATGTGATGATGATTGGAATGTTTGCATTCCAACAAGAATGGGATCAATTAAATCAAGCAGTTAATATTTTCCAACAAACTACCATGCGATGCAGGTACTCTTCCATTCCGGTTGTAGCAGCTACTCAAGGTTATGTTTTTGGGGGAGGTTGTGAAATCCTGATGCACTGTGATGCCGGAGTTGTCGCTGCTGAATCTTATGTTGGACTAGTAGAAGCAGGAATTGGTTTATTGCCTGGCGGTGGTGGTACTAAAGAATTTGCACTTCGACTATCTGATGAATTTACACACGGTGATGTGATGATTCCATCTTTAATTGAAAAATTCAAAACAGTTGCAATGGCTGGAGTTTCGACATCTGCTCATGAAGCATACAATCACGGATACTTATTAAAAGGTCGTGATGAAGTAGTGATGAATGTTCAAAGAAACATCGGTGAAGCAAAGAGAAAAGTTTTAGATTTATCTCCAAACTATATACAACCAGCTGAACGAAACAATATCAAAGTTTTAGGACAAACTGGTTTGGCTGCATTGTACACTGCTGCTAACGAATTGCTACTTGGAAAATATGCATCTGAGCATGATATCTTGATTGCTAAGAAAATTGCATTTGTTCTTTGTGGTGGTGACTTAAGTGGTAATCCTTTAGTTTCTGAACAATACTTATTGGACGTGGAAAGAGAAGCTTTCTTGAGTTTGGCTGGTGAGCAAAAAACAATGGCAAGAATTCAGCACATGTTGCAGACGAATAAGCCATTAAGAAACTAATTTTTAATTAAAAAATCGCTACTCAACAAAGTAGCTTCAAATAAGAAAATACATGGAAGCATATATTGTAAAAGCATATCGTTCCGCAGTCGGCAAGGCTGGCAAAGGCGGATTTAAATTTTATAGATCAGATGATTTGGCTGTTGATGTAGTAAAACACATGATGGAACAAATGCCTAGCTTTGATGGAAAGTTAGTAGACGACGTAATCGTTGGTTGCGCTAATCCTGAAGGTGAGCAAGGTTTTCAAATTGGTCGTCAAATCTCTTTGCGAGCAATAGGAAAAGAAGTACCTGGGGTAACTGTTAATCGATACTGCGCATCTGGCTTGGAAACTATTTCTATTGCCGTTGCTAAAATTAAAGCAGGCATGGGACAATGTTACATCGCGGGTGGAACTGAAAATATGAGTATGATTCCGATGACTGGTTACAAAATGGCACCTAGCTATCAAGTGGCCAGCACTACTCCATCCTACTTAACTGGAATGGGTACAACAGCAGAGGCTGTTGCTGAAAAATGGGGAATCACTCGAGAACAAGCAGATGAATTTTCATACAATTCCCACATGAAAGCAATCGCTGCAATTGATGAAGGGAAATTTAAAGATGAAATTGTTCCAGTCACAGTTGAGGAAGTTATTGTAAAAGATAACAAACGAGTAATCAACGAACAAGTCATCGATACTGATGAGGGAATACGTAGATCGACTACAGTTGCAGGTCTTGGAAAATTACGACCTGTATTCAAAAATGGAGGAATCATTACTGCCGGAAACTCCTCTCAAACCTCAGACGGAGCTGCCTTTGTTATGGTCATGAGTGAGGCGATGGTAAAGCAATTTAACCTTGAGCCAATTGCTAGAATGGTGTCATGTTCAGTTGCTGGTGTTGAACCAATTCACATGGGAATTGGTCCTTGTGCAGCTATTCCAAAAGCGTTAGCACAAGCAGGTTTGAAATTACAAGACATCGAACAAATAGAATTGAACGAAGCCTTTGCTGCTCAATCGTTGGCAGTAATTAAAGAGGCTGGTTTGAATCCTGACATCGTAAACCCAAATGGTGGAGCGATTGCTTTAGGGCATCCACTTGGTTGTACTGGGGCAAAATTATCGACTCAATTATTTAATGAAATGAGAAGAAGAAACCAGAAATATGGAATGGTTACCGCTTGTGTAGGTGGTGGTCAAGGGATTGCTGGAATCTATGAGTTATTGAATTAAGATTTCTTCTTTCAAAATATATTAAGCTCACAACCATGATTTAGTTGTGAGCTTTTTTTAATTAAGATTAGAAAGGAACGACCTTTTCTTCAATCTTCCTTTGTATTATTCAACCACTTAACAATCTTCCTTTCCAACCAATTAATCGTGTAATCAAAAACTTCTTTTTGCTCAGGTTCATTATGAATTTCATGATACAACCCATTCCATGATTTATGAGTAATATCACCAGTAAGATTTTTTGACAATAATGCACTTCCTTTTGGTGAAGTCAATTTATCCTCCGAACCATGCATCATTAAAAATGGAACTTTTGCTGGCCCTTGGAATGTTTCTAACCATTTCGCAGCAGGTAACATCTCTGCGCCAAAGTTGATAGATATTTTCCCATGAACAAGAGGATCATCCATATATTTTTTCACCTCGGCCTTATCTCTCGAAATAGCAGTTGGATCTAAATCACTAGGTTGTTGCAATGATGGAACAATATATTTCAAAATATTACCAACAGCCACTAATAACGCTGGAGGAGCTTTATCCAAAGTAATCCATGCTCCAGATGATACCAATCCAGCAATAGAAGGATTATTTCTTAATGCATAATTAAGGACAATATTTCCTCCCATACTATGGCCATAGATAAATTTTGGCAACAATGGAAATGCCTTTTCAGCACTACTTAACAACTCACTTACATTATCCATGTATACTTGAAAACTTGGTAAATGCCCTCTTTTTCCCTCCGATCTTCCATGCCCAATATTGTCAAATGACATTACCGAAAAGCCACGTTCATTATAATAGGCCACCATGTTATCGTACCTGTGTAAATGTTCACCTAGCCCATGCACCAAACAAATAACCGCCTTTGCATTTTCCACATCCCACCTATATGCATATATATTTATATTTCCTTTCGTTTTCCAACTGAATTCTTTTTGATTTACCATTTTGTATTATTGATTTAAAGTTCGATTCTTATTTAGTTAACCTCTTTTATTCCGTTCATAAATTGTATAATATTAGCTTTTGAATATTTTGATAAAACTGTATTTTCATATTTTAAAAGCTTCTAATTAATGCCAGACAAAACACTTATTGCTTCCTCAAACGACATTAATTTTTGATTTAGGCACCTTACTTTCAATGAATGGCAACTTTTTTCTATTCTCTTCCTTTGGTATATTTTTCCTTAAATCAATTTCAAAAGAACCTTCAGATCTCGCTTTTTGTAATCTAGTGGTTTTAGACTGCTTTTGCTTTGCTTCTTTAATTTCACTAGGAAGTTCTTCTCCTTCTTTTATTTCAATAATTTTCTGATTCTGAACTTCTTCCAACATCTTTTGAAATAATTCCTCCTTAATAATTTCCTTTAAACTCAATTTCTCATATGGATCTGTATTTAAATAACCAATAATCTTTAACTCTGTTCGTCTATTCAACTGATGTCGTCTTTCACTGCACCTCACCCCATTTGAACAGCTATTGACCAGTTGAGTTTCGCCGTAACCTTTTGCTGAAATACGAGAAGAATTAATTCCATTTTCTACTAAATATTCCACCGCGGCCTCAGCCCTTTTCTGAGACAAGTCTAGATTATATTTATCTTTTCCACGCGAGTCGGTGTGTGAACCTAATTCTACAATAATACCTGGATTATCACTTAACGTCACCAATAATTTGTCTAATTCTTCAGCAGCATCCTGCCGAATATTCCATTTTGCCAAGTCATAATAAATATTTTCTATTTTAATACTTTTATCTAGTTCTACTCGATCTAACTCAACATTCGCCAATAATGTTCCAATCGTATTATTTCTAGTCATTACATCCGAAATCCCAGGCCGAACATTACCTACCCCATCAAAACATAAAATACAACCTTTTACATTTACATATGCTTCCATTCTCTTGGTAAAAAAACCTTTTTTCCTCACCATAATTGTATAGTGATTTCCCTGTTCAAAAGTCACATTAAAATTAGGATACTGATAATCTTCCAAGACCAGTGTTTCTTCTTTTTTTGTATTATTATATACCTCTATTCTCGAACCTTGAATTGCATCTACCACTTCCTTTTTTAATCTACGCTCAGCCAAAGTGACATCAAAAAGGTAACCTGGTTTCCGATCCATTTCTACTTGTACAAAAATTTTATTGTTAGAAAGGATACCATTTGTGGAAAACTCTATCTCAACCGATTTGAAAACTTTTTTACTTGCTTCAATTATGTAGTCATATCCAACTAATAATTCAACTGTAAAAAACCCTTCGGTATTTGTAAATAATTCCCCTTTAACTACGCGGGACTTTTTTTCCAAGATCACAATTTTTACCTCATTTAAAAACCCTCGATTTCCTGTTTCAAATGCGTAGCCCTCTAAAGTGGCATTTTGAGAAAAAACAAATGAACTAAAAAAAAGTAAACTGGCTATAATTAATATTACTTTCCTCATTATGTTAATATTTAAAAATATTATCTCTGAATTATTTATAAAGTATAGTTAGAGTCAAAAAACTTCTCACAAAGTAATCTTTTTGAAACAAAAAATAAAGACTTTATATCAAGAAGAAAAGGTAATAAAAATAAGATTTATTAGTTCCAGAATTAAAAAAAAGAATATACATTAGTACTTTTAGGTTTATCGTTTTTTAATATTCAAAAGAACTAAAGTTCACCCTTTTAAAAAAAATAATTCAATGAAAATAGTTTTTATGGGCACCCCAGATTTTGCTGTACCATGTTTAGATATTTTAGTGCGAAATGGCTATAACATTGTAGGAGTCATTACAGCCACTGATAAAAAAGGTGGAAGAGGTGGAAAAAGAGTCATCGAATCCGCAGTGAAAAAATATGCGATTGAAAAAGGATTAAAGGTTATGCAACCGAAAAATTTAAAAGCTCCTGAATTTATAGCAGCATTAAAAGACCTTCAAGCTGACCTGCAAGTCGTGGTTGCTTTTCGAATGTTACCGGTGGTTGTATGGGATATGCCTCCAATTGGTACGATCAATTTACATGGATCACTATTGCCAGCTTATCGAGGAGCTGCACCAATTCATTGGGCGGTCATCAATGGTGAAAAAGAAACTGGTGTCACTACTTTTTTCTTGCAACATGAAATTGATACGGGCGATATGTTGATGCAGGAAAAAATGCAAATCGGTGCAGATGACACAACTGGTGATGTCCATGATAGAATGATGGAATTAGGTTCAAAAGTTATTTTAGCATCTGTAAAGAAAATAGAAAGTAATGATTACAAATTGAAACCTCAGGATAATTCAAAAGTGAGCAAAGCCCCAAAAATCCATTCTGAAACTTGTGAAATCAATTTCGATCAACCAAATGATAAAGTTTATAATTTTATAAGAGGGATGAATCCTTTTCCTAGCCCATGGACGATTTTGGATGGAAAAAAATTGAAAATTTACAAAATAAAAAAAGGAATCAATGTACCTTTAATTGAACCTGGGAATTTTACCACTGATGGAAAAAATTATTTACGATTTTTTACTATCGACGGATTTATTGAGATAGAAGAATTGCAATTGCAAGGAAAAAAACGAATGCCAATAAAAGACTTTTTAAATGGGTATCAATTTGAATCTTAAGTTTTAACTATGGCTTATCTAATTTTATATATCCCATCAATTTACAAATCCATTATTTCAAGAAATAAAATAATTTAGCCCTTCCAAATTGATGAAATTTGGAAGGGCTTTTATTTAGTTAAACAGACTAATACGTAGAATTAATTGGCGGAGCACCTTCAGGAATAATTGCTTTATAAATATAATCTCCTTTACGCTCATCAAATTCTTTTTTCATATCAGCTCTTAATTGAGCATCTTCAAAAAAATCAATCATCGTCATAGACATGGCCTTTGCAGCATATTCCATTCCCTTATGACCAATCGACATACCACCACAAGCTACCACTGCCCATGAATGCCAAGGTGTTCCTTTTGGTGCGGTCGTTGCCCGAAGTCGTACCACAGGAACAACAAAACTCACATCACCCACATCGGTCGAACCACCTCGCGAATGCTCCAAAGTTTCCTCCATCGGCTCAATCTTTGACTCAATTCCAATCTCAGGCTTGTTAGTGGCCATTTGAATTCTCCTAGCAAATTCTTGCTCTTTTTCGGTATACATAATTGGCCCTAGGAACTCTAAATTAGTTTGCAATCGTGCCGAACCTGTTCTGTTGACCAATATTTCATGAACACCTGAGATCAATGTAATTTTATATTCCACATTAGCCATCATGGCTGCCCCTTCTGCTATTTTTTCAACTTGTTTCCATACTTCGACCATTCCATCTCTTCTAGTATCCCGTACTCGAGTCCAAATCCTAGCGTAATCAGGAACTACATTTACAACTTCTCCAGCATTCTGAATATCATAATGAATTCGAACAGTCGGCTTTACATGCTCCCGATAATAATTAATACCAGTAGTAAATAATTCTAATCCATCTGAAGCATCTCTTCCATTCCAAGGATCGCCAGATGCATGAGCAGCTTGACCATAATATTCTACCATAAAATCCACTAACGCCAATCCTTTTTGGACCGCAGTTTTTGTTTCACCACTTGGATGCCAATCCATCACCACATCAACATCAGCAAATGCACCTGAACGTACCATCCATAATTTTCCAAAAAATTTCTCCTCGGCAGGAGTTCCATAAAACCGAATGGTACCCTTTATTTTTCCAGCTTCAATTAATTCTTTGATCGCAGTTGCTGCGCCTAGAGAAGCAACTCCAAATAAATTGTGTCCACAGCCATGACCAGCACCTCCTTCATTTAAAGGTGCTTTATGAGGAACTATTTTTTGTGAAAGTCCTGGCAAAGCATCAAACTCCCCTAGAATTCCAATCACTGGGGAGCCAGATCCATACTCTGCAGTAAAGGCAGTTGGAATTCCTCCTACTCCTTCCACTACTGTAAATCCTTTGGAAGTAGCATACGCTACTAGATCCTTGGAAGATTTAACCTCGTTAAAAGCCGTTTCCTCATACGACCAAATTTTATCACTCAATACTGTTAAATCTTTAAATTGCTTTTGAACTGATTGGATCGCAGCTTCTTTGTTTACGTTCCCATGTGGTTTTTGAGCAAAAACAGAACAACATAAAAGTATAATTAGAATAGATAAAAATGTAACTCTCATGACTTTGGTTTTAAGTTTTGTTGATTAATGTAATTAATAAAAATAGTTAATTTACCTAGCTGCTCTAAGATAGCAAATTTTATTTTTCTTAAAAATAGCCATATTTCATCGGAAATAAACTGAGATAAGTAGAGAAGAATGATTTTAATGATATTTATGAAGATATATTCTGCCGCATTGGACTTAGCTCTAAGGCTTACAAAAATTTATCTGTCAATATTTATACTTATGTAGAGGATAAATATGAAGATATCCATCTTGGAATGAGTTTAGAGATTGGGTTTTAGTCTACATCGATCTAGAATCTCCTTGATTAACTTTGCCAAATAAATCCCGTCAAAAATAACAAAACCTATAAGGCTATATAACTATCAGAATTGCTTTGGTTCATCGTCCAGTAACCAAAAATTTTATACTTTCCATAATTATAAACTGAAGTTAAATAAGATATTTTTAAATCATTACATTTAGTACGAGTCAAAACATTACTTTCAGTTGAAATATAATAATAGTTATTTCTAGCGGAGCAAGAGGGGAAAATTGTTAAGAAAAAATTGTCGGTTTATTGCCTAGAGCCAAAGAAATGATGTGAATGAAAATGTAAATTATTTTTATAAAAAATGGATCATAATCCTATTTACCAATAATATCATTTTCTGCGGTTAACATCATGACATTGGAAATAAAGTCTTCCCAGTTTTCATCAACCTCCATAAATGTTTTTTTAAATTCATCATTCCCAATAAATGTATTTTGGACAAACTCATGAATATCGTAAAGCATCACTTTCTTCAAGAAAAGCCCACTACTCAATTGATTAGGATCTTTAGACTTTTCACAGATTGTTATGAATGAGTCAATAAACCTTCCATTTTCAATCAATCGATTTCTAAACAAATTATACATTTCAGTTTGCTCCATTGTCGCTCTAAAATTGTGAGTATTTTCGATATTTTCTAAAAATTGTTCAACACTTTGAAAAAGCATAAGCAAACCTTCCTCATCCAGTTTCTCATTTTCCAAAAAAGTTATTAAGTCATATTTTTCAATTGAGGAAATTCCTTTTTCAATAGCCCTTTGATAACCTTTTGGAAGTTGTTGGATCAAACGAATAATGTCAGGTTTATTAGCAAGCATTTGACTCTTTATTGCCTCGTATTGAACTTGATATTTAGCAATTAGGGGATTCTTTGTTGGGGTTTGACAGGAAAGACATATAATCGAAATGAGGAAAACAAAATAGAGATTTTTCATTTATGAAAATGTATTGTTATATATAAGTTGATTGAGTAATTTTCATCTTTTATAACTTGATAAACTAACTACCCAATCAACTATTTATTTATATTTTAAACATCCTGTGCGTGAATAGCTGCTATTCCAACCATATCTACAATTTGTCGAACACTTGCCCCCATTTGCAGGATATGAATAGGTTTTTTTAAACCTAATAAAATAGGCCCCATTAATCCAATATCCGATGCAGAGCTCAAAATGTTGTAGGCAATGTTTGCAGAGGAGAGATTAGGAAAAATTAAAGTATTCGCTCGATGTCCAGCTAATTTAGAAAATGGATAAAACTCCTTGAGTTTAACTGGATCAAGTGCAAGGTGTGCTTGCATTTCTCCATCCACAATCCAATCTGGATGTTTTTGATGAACTATCTTAGTAGCTTTCCTCATCAAAACTGCTGACTCTCCATCAGGTACAGAGCCGAAGTTTGAATAAGTCACCAATGCAATCTTGGGTTCAATATTATATCGTCGAACTTCAGTTGCAATCAACTCCGTAATGGCTGCAATATCTTCTGCTTCTAAGTGATGATTGATAGTTGTATCTCCTAAAAACAATGGTCCATTTTTGGTCATCAAAATATGAACACTAGCCACCTTTGGAACACCTTCCTTTGCACCAATAATTTGTAAAGCAGGCCGAACAGTATTTGGGTATCTTTTGGTCAATCCACCTATCATTGCATCCGCATCACCTGTTTCAACCATCATCGTTCCATAATAATTATTACTTCGCATAATATCTCTAGACTCTGCAGAAGTAAACCCTTTTCTTTTTCTCTTTTCAAAAAACAAATGAGAATATACCTCAAAAATTTTTACTTCTTGGTTGTCCTTTGGATTTTTAGGATCAATAATTTTCACATTTGGCAACTCAATTTCATATTCAGATAGTAACTGCTGGATAATATCTTTTTTTCCTAATAGAATTGGTAATGCAATTTTTTCTTCCACCACTACCCTTGCAGCTTTAAGTACCGAAATATTTTCAGCATCAGCAAAAACAACTTTTTTAAGTTCTTGTTTCGCTTTATTTTCGATGATTTTGGAAAGTGCATTATCATTTCCTAATCTATTTTCCAATTCTAATTCATATGACTCCCAGTCTGTAATTGGATTTTGCGCTACACCGGAATCTATTGCTGCTCTAGCTACTGCAGGAGCTACTGCTGTGATCAGTCTTGGATCAACTGGTTTTGGAATAATATAGTCTTTTCCAAATTTCAAATTAGTATTCCCGTAAGCTAAATTTACGATATCAGGAACTGGTTTTTTGGCCAATCCAGCTAATGCGTGAACCGCTGCCAGTTTCATTTCCTCATTAATTTCGGATGCTCTTACATCTAGGGCACCTCTAAAAATAAATGGAAAACCTAACACATTATTAACCTGATTAGGATAATCAGATCGACCAGTTGCCATGATACAGTCTTCCCGTACCTCTTTAGCATCGTCATACGGAATCTCAGGAGTAGGATTTGCCATTGCAAAAATGATACAATCCTTGGCCATACCTTTTACCATATCTTTGTTCAATATATTCCCTTTTGACAAACCAACAAACACATCTGCACCATTCAAAATATCTGTCAGAGAAGTTTCCATTGGCATGGAATTATTTATAAATTCTGGTTTTTTTCCATTTAAATTATCTCGGTCTCCATGTATCAATCCTTTGCTATCATACATGAAAATATTTTCCTTTTTCGCACCCAATGAAACATAAATTCGTGTGCATGAAATAGCAGAAGCTCCCGCACCATTCACTACAATCTTTATTTTGGAAATATCCTTTCCAACAATTTCCAAAGCATTTAATAAAGCAGCACCACTAATAATCGCTGTTCCATGTTGATCATCATGCATGACAGGAATATTCAATTCCTTTTTTAGTCTTTCTTCAATTTCAAAACAAGCTGGTGCAGAGATATCTTCTAGATTAACTCCTCCAAAAGTAGGTTCCAATATCTTCACTGTACGAACAAATTCATCCACATCCTTTGTATCTAATTCTAAATCGAAACAATCAATATCTGCATAAATTTTAAATAGCAATCCCTTTCCCTCCATCACAGGTTTACCTGCAGCAGCCCCAATGTCACCTAAACCAAGTACAGCAGTTCCATTACTAATTACCGCCACAAGATTTCCCTTGGCAGTATATTTATAAACATCACTTGGATTTTTTTCAATCTCCAAGCAAGGTTCCGCCACTCCGGGTGAGTAGGCTAATGATAAGTCTCTTTGGTTAGAAGTGGCTTTGGTTGGAATAACTTCAATTTTACCAGGCCTGCCATCGCGATGATATTTCAAAGCATCCTCTTTTAATGATTTTTTATCCATTTTATGTTTGATTTTTAAGGGGGCAAATATACACTTACCTTTAGAAATAAAAAGGTTTTAAAGTAAAACAGTTGTCTAAAGTAATCCTAATTTGTAGTTAGGTAAAAAGAATGGGTATTAACAAATAAGTTATTCCAACTAACAACAAAACAGAAATTATATTTAACACAATCCCAACTTTTGCCATTTCAAAAACTTTAATATGCCCACTTGCAAAAACAATAGCATTTGGTGGTGTTGCCATTGGTAGCATAAAAGCACAACTGGCGGCTAAGGTTACAGGAATAACAATTTGAAGTACAGGAACTTGCAACCCAATTGCGATTCCTGCAACTACAGGCACAAAGATATTTACCAAGGCTACATTACTCATTAGCTCCGTCATAAATAACATAACAAAAATCAATAAAGTAGAAATAATAAAAATACTTAGACCTTCTTGTTGAGCAATCGTATTTCCAATCAAATCAATTAATCCAGCCGTTTTCAACCCTCCAGCTAAGGCCAAGCCTCCTCCAAAAAGTATTAATATTCCCCAAGGTAAATTAGATGTATCTTTCCAATCCAAAGTAAATTTGCCTTTTTTCAAATCTAGGGGAAAGACAAACAATGCCAATGCTCCCAACATACTAATACCTGTATCTGTAATTTGTGGGAAGTAGACCTCCAACTTACTTCGAATCATCCATAAAAAAGCAGTGGTAAGAAAAATAACCAACACTAATTTTTCATCTCGACTAACTTTTCCTAACTTTTTAAGCTCTGCATCAATAATATTCCCTGATGCTTTTAATTGGCCTAAATTATTTGGGTAAAAAACCTTCACAATCAGAAGATATGCAATAGATAGTAATAAAATAGCAAATGGAACTCCCATCTTCATCCAGTTAAAAAATCCAATATCAATATTATATTGGTCTTTCATTACTCCAACCATAACCATATTTGGAGGAGTACCAACTATAGTTGCCATACCACCTATATTTGCTGAAAATGCAATCCCTAACATGATACTTAAGGCAAAATTTTTATCATTTTTAGTAAAACCATCTTCATCATTTATTAATAATTTTATTACCGAAAGAGCAATTGGTAACATAACAACTGTACTCGCTGTATTACTAATCCACATACTCATTAAAGCTGTTGCAAGCATAAAGCCTAAAACTACTCCGTCTGCATTTGTACCTGTCAATTTTAAAATTGACAAAGCAATTCTTCGATGCAAATTGACCTTCTCTAATGCAAGAGCAATTATAAATCCACCAAAAAACAAAAACACAATAGGATGCGCATAACTTTTGGCAACATCTGAGATTGACATAACATCTACCAATGGAAAAATGGTCAAAGGAATCAATGCGGTAACTGAAATAGAAACAGCTTCGGTTACCCACCAACAAACCATCCAAGCTGCTACAGCAATCACATGATGTGCAATTGGGTTAATAATTTCCTCTGGATAAAAAAGGATAAATAGAAAAAGTAATGGGCCAAGAAGGAAACCTACTTTTTTATAGTTTGAATAGTTATTCATTATTTTTTTTTTACGAGCAGAAACAGGGTATACTTTGTTTCTACTGAAACAAATTTATAATCTCAGAAGTTGTCCAAGTAAATCTTATTATATAAATCTAAGCACCACATTTACATTTACTAATTTTAAATCCGATTTCACTTAATACATTAAAAAAAGCCAATCTTTTTGCAATACTTTGGGTTCCAAAAGATTCATGGTTTCTCAAAAGTCTATTCTCAATTCCAATAGCCTTTTTCGCCTTGCCACATTATTACTCATTTGCTTCTTCAGTAATCATTTTTATAGTTGGGAGTCATTACTTTTTTTGTAGGTTAATGATTGATAGCATTCTCAACAAAAAATTAAGGGAAATACGATAGAATTTCCAAAATTAAAAATTTCAAAAAATAATCAATTTCAACAACGACATCAATCTTATTTTCATATTGCATTTGACCTAAATCAGCATATAATACTTATCGATAACAACTCTTACTCTAAAGTAATATGTTTGTTTTAAGGGACTTTAAACCAAACATACATACACACAATGTAAAATCTACTAGGTAATTGATTTAAAATATTGTCTCAAGATTTTTTAATTTCAAAAATAAAATCCCACCCAATGCATTAAACTTTTAATATAGATTGAATTGTAATCGAAAGGTTTGCAATTCCATTACGAAGAATCCTCTTTAATTTCTATTCTTTTCTATTATTCCTCTTTTTTATAGAACAAACTATTTTCAATAAAGTAATAAAAAAAGAGAAACTCGAACCCAAAGAAAATAGTTTCTAAGGTTAGAACCAAAGTTTTGTTAACATCTAGTTCGCCATAATGACCTCGTTATCTTTATAAACCATCACAACAATTAAAAATTTTGATAAATACTAGAACTAGGTTATTCTTTTCTTCAAACTTCAAAAAATTACCTCTTTTCTATGAATAGTAAATTAAAAGCTCCATTTGATTCATTCCTCGGGTATGAAAAATTGAATATTTCTAGTTTTTCATTAAATTTACCAACACACAAAGCCCTTTCTTTTAAATCAAGTTTTCCAAAAACCTAATACCACATAAAAAAATATTTTATTTTCATAATTCAATGAGTCTTTATCATGAAGCGCTTTTTATGAAACTCAAAAAAAATTCTCTTTAGTTAATTAAGGGATTTTAAACAACTTCATTTTTATTTAATCAAAAACACAATCGAATGAGATTATTTCTTGCCATGTTCACAATGTTATTTTTTCTAGCATGTGATAAACCTACACCAACATCTGATACCCATACCGAAACAACGGATTCAGAGATTCCTGAAAGTAAAACAGTTTCTGATCATAGTGGATTTGCTTGGCAAACAGAAACATTTGCTGATTTAGGAATATTAAGATATCAAGTTCCTGATTTTGAAAAACTTACCTTAAAACAAAAGGAATACGTTTATTACTTAACTCAAGCTGGATTAGCTGGTCGTGATATTATTTACGATCAAAACTATCGTCATAATTTGACCATACGAAGAGCCTTGGAGAAAATGATAGAAAATTACAAAGGAGACAAATCTTCTAGAGACTATTATGACTTGGAGACTTATGCAAAACGAATTTGGTTTGCCAACGGAATTCACCATCATTATTCAATGGATAAAATGTTGCCTGATTGCACCAAAGAATATTTTATGGAAGTAGCCAATGCAACTGAAGTCAAATTATCTGAGGAGGTGATAAATGCGATTTTTGATCCAAATTATGATAATAAAAAAGTGAATTTGGATGAGAGTAAAGGACTGGTTAAAGGATCTGCTACCAATTTTTATGACTCAAATCTTGCTGAAAAAGAAATACGAGATTATTATAAAAGCATCAAGATAAAAACTGACAAACCAGTTTGGTATGGACTAAACTCAAAAGTGGTTAAAGGAAATGATGGGAAAATAATAGAAAAAGTGTGGCACGCAGAAGGCATGTACGGATCAGCAATAAAAGAAATCATGGGATGGTTAGAAAAAGCTGCTGGTGTTGCTGAAAATGAAAAACAAGCTAAAGCGCTCCTATTGCTAATCGAATACTATAAAACAGGAGATCTAAAAACATGGGATGCCTATAACATTGCATGGGTAGAAGCTACAGATGGAGATATTGATTATATCAATGGATTTATTGAAGTATATAACGACCCAATTGGCTACAAGGGATCATATGAAAGCATTGTAGAAATCAAAGATTTTGAAGCATCTAAGCAAATGAAAGTGATGGCTGATAATGCTCAATGGTTTGAAGATAATAGTACTATTGCAGAAGAACACAAGAAGAAAAAGGTAGTTGGGATTAGTTATAAAGTAGTTTCTGTAGCTGGAGAATCTGGCGATGCCTCTCCTGCTACACCTATCGGAGTTAACCTACCAAACTCAGATTGGATTCGAGAAATTGGTTCAAAGTCTGTTAGTTTAGGAAATATAATTTCAGCCTATGATGAAGCCTCTGGTCCAGGTATGTTAACTGAGTTTGCTCATGATGAAGAGGAAGTGGAACGAATTAGAAAATACGGAGGCCTTGGTGACAAATTGAGTACAGCTCTTCATGAAGTAATTGGACATGCTTCTGGAAAAATTAATAAAGGTATTGGTACCCCAAAGGAAACCTTGCAAAGTTATGCTTCTACCCTTGAGGAAGCTCGGGCTGATATCGTTGCTTTGTACTTCATTATGGATCAAAAAATGGTAGACATGGGATTAATGGAATCATTAGATGTTGCAAAGGCAGAATATGATGGCTATATTACAAATGGAATGATGAAGCAATTAGTTAGAATCGAGGTAGGAAAAGTGATCGAAGAATCTCACATGAGAAATCGACAATTAATTTCGAAATGGGTCTTTGAAAAGGGAGCAAAAAATAATGTTATTGAAAAAGTGGTACGAGATGGAAAAACTTATTTCAATATTACAGATTATGATAAACTTCGAACTCTTTTTGGCGAATTACTCAACGAACTTCAAAGGATAAAATCAGAAGGTGATTATGAAGCAGGTAAAGCATTAGTTGAAAATTATGGTGTTCAGGTGGACGCTGCGATTCATCAAGAAGTATTGGATCGATCTGGAAAATTGAAATTGCCACCATATAAAGGTTTTATAAATCCTATCTTAGTTCCTGAAACTGGTGAAGATGGAAAAATCACAAATATCAAGGTGACTTACCCTGATAACTTTAAAGAGCAAATGATGTTTTACGCAAGAAACTTTTCGTTTTTACCAAACGTAAATTAATGATTAACCATTCTTTAAAATAGGAAGGCTGACTAAACTAATAGTCAGCCTTTTTACTTTAGGTTTTAATTAAAATAATCTTTTTTTTCCTCAACACTCAATAACTCTATAAAAAGCTTTTAAAGTAGATTCCTAAAGTTCCTTAAAACAACACCCTTTTCCTTGTACGTATATGTACTTATATTTCAAATTTCTTAAAAATAAAGCTATTTCTTAGTTCGTAAAATCCAATAATTCTATATCAAAAATTAATACGGAATTTCCTGGGATGGCGCTTCCTGATCCAAATACCCCGTAACCATAACCAGATGGAATATATAATGTTCCTCTTCCTCCTTTCTTGAATTTTGGTACTCCAATTCTCCATCCTGCTATCAATCTATTTAATTCAGTTTTTAGAGGATTTGTCGAATCTGCCTCATCGAAAATAGACCCATCTCCATTCATAACTTTTCCAGAGTAGGCCATTGAAACTAACGAATTACCTAAAGGGTACGTACTTCCTATACCCTCGTCATCGATTACATAATATACATTTTGATCGCTCAATGCTGTAATATTATTGTCGGCCAAATAAGTCTCTATTATATCTACATCAATATCTAATTGCTGTTGAAAAGTCAAATTTTCTTCTTTGCAAGAAGCTAAGAAAAAAATTGCCATAAGGGTAAGTGTTATATTTCTCATTTGTTTATTTTTTTTGTGCAAAAATACTAAATGTTATGCGATTGAATATTAAACTGGTTTTGTTTTTCAACTAAACTTGATTCAAACCTAATTCGCTGCCTTTTTCCAACATATAGTCGTGTGCAGCTTCATAATTATTGTCTATCTCTCCATCAAGAATCGCTTCTCGTATTGCGGTTTTAATAACACCAACTTCTCGTGAAGGTGAAATCCCAAAAGTTGCCATGATTAATTCACCACTGATTGGTGGTTGCCAATTTCGTAAATGGTCTTTAGTTTCAATCTCTTTTAATTTTTCTCGAACCATTACGTAGTTTTCTAAATATCGAGTTACCTTTTTTGGATTTTTACTGGTAATATCGGCTTCACAGAGCAACATCAAATCATCAATGTCATCACCTGCTTCAAAAAGTAATCTTCGAATTGCTGAATCGGTAATATTTTCTTTGGTCAAACTGATAGGCCGTAAATGAAGTCTCACTAATTTTTGTACATACTTCATTTTATGATCCATCGGTAGCTTTAATTTTCTAAAAATCCTTGGAACCATAATTGCTCCCAAAGCTTCATGACCATGAAATGTCCAACCTGATTCTGGATGGAAACGTTTAGTTGGAGGCTTTGCAATATCATGAAAAACGGCGGCCCATCTCAACCATATATTTTGCGTTTTCTTACACAAATTATCTAATACCTCAAGTGTATGATAAAAATTATCCTTATGACCTTTTCCATTTATAATCTCAACACCGTGCAGTGCCGTCATTTCTGGAAAAATCAATTCTAACAACCCAGTATCGAAAAGCAATTTAAAACCAACCGATGGTTTTGGCGTTTTCATTATTTTCTCCAACTCAACCGTGATTCTCTCTTGACTGACAATACCAATTCGATTTTTATATTTGGATATTCCTTTGAAAGTCTCAGGTTCGATAGTAAAACCTAATTGGGTTGAAAACCTTATCGCTCTCATCATCCTTAATGGATCATCAGAAAAAGTTTTTCCAGGCTCTAAGGGAGTTTTAAGGATCTTTTGTTCCAAGTGCAATAATCCATTAAAAGGGTCAACGATTGACCCAAAATTATGCTCATTTAAACTTACAGCCAAAGCATTAATTGTAAAATCTCTTCGATGCTGATCATCTTCTAGTGAACCATCTTCCACAATTGGCTTCCTAGAATCTTGTCGATATGATTCTTTTCGAGCCCCAACAAATTCCACTTCCATATCCTTATGTTTCAACATGGCAGTTCCAAACCTCGGATAAACCGAAACTCTTGGAATTGGACGCAATTTCCCTGCTATATTTTGAGCCAACGTTATTCCACTACCCACGCAAACAATATCCATATCTTTGGAGGGACGTGCTAATAGTCTATCTCTCACGTACCCACCAACAACATAAGTCTCGTACCCAAGTTCCATTGCACAAGTATGAATTAAATCAAATATCTCTCTTTCGTGTTTTTGAATATTAAATACCAAATTTTATAAATATTTAAGCTTATCAATATTGAAGGGTACAAAAATAATAATAATTCTTTTATTTTGATTTTAGTTTCATCATTGTTTCTCAGCAAATATCTTTAACTGATCCAACCACTTTTGCACCTGCTTAAATCAAGCAAAGCCGTTAGGTCATTTTTCAAAAAAAATAATAGCAGTTTAACTTAACTGACTATTTCTAGAGGACATATTCTTTATCTATCTCCAACTTTTAATGTAAATAGATCAGGTGTATTATTTTGTGTAAACTTAAGCACTTCTTTTCACCATCTTTTTAGTTCGAAAAATTTAAGGTACACGATTTTAAAAACATCGATTTAATCAGCTATCAATTAGATGGCAATGAAGGTCTTTAAGTTAAAAAAAATATAGTCAAAGTCGATCAACGTAAAATATCCACAGTATTATAATACTCATCAATAAATTCTAAATTTTAAAAAAATTATTTAAAATCCTTAATTGGTTTTACCAAAAGAGAAGGGTTTTCTTTTTAGATAGGATCTACTCTATTTTTTGTACTTTTGCATTTTTTTTAAATACCTACTTCATAAAAGAAATAGAATAAATGCATAACGTACTTATCTCAAAACTTGACATATGAGAAAAATATTCTTCCTTTTATTAACGATTTTAACCATTGGAGCTTGCGGAATAAAAAAAATAACAGAAGCTAAACCCGTATCTGCTGCCAAACAAACAAAAATTATCATGAATGAATTAGATTCAATTTCCTATTCTTACGGACATCAAATTGGACAAACTTTTAAAAAAATCCAAGAAGATTCGGATGGGAAATATTCCTTAAACATGGAACAATTTACTGAAGGGATTAAAGATTTTTTAAGTGATACTTCTAAAATTTCAACAGAAGATCAACAAGCTATCTTACAATCCTTTGGTCAAAAAATGCAAGAAATAGCAATGGAAAAACAAAAGTTAGAATCCAATAAAATGAAAGAATCAGGCATAAAATTTTTGGAAACTAATGGGAAATTGGATGGTGTAAAGACTACTACTTCTGGCTTACAATACAAAATCATTAAGGAAGGAGATGGTCCTTCGCCTAAAGCAACTGATAAAGTTTCTGTTCATTATGTAGGAACAATGTTAGACGGAAGTACTTTTGATAGTTCTAGAGACAGAGGAACTCCTGCTTCATTTGGACTAAACCAAGTTATTTCAGGTTGGACAGAAGGATTACAACTTATGAAGGTCGGTTCAACTTATGAATTTTTCATCCCCTCAGATTTAGCTTATGGTGATCAAGGCAACCAAGGAATTCCGGGAGGATCTGTTTTAAAATTTGAAGTGGAGTTGCTTGGTATCGAGTAATATTATAGTTTTTTTGTAAAGACTAAAAATTAGAAAACATCCTGAATCTTTTACTAAAAAATTCGGGATGCTTTTTTACTCTTATTACAATAGAATATCACTCTCAATAGATAATATTAATTATGATCATTAATAATCCCCTACCCCTTTTTATTCATTTTTGACTAGATTCGGACGCCACATTCTAAAGAATTTAAAAGCTTTTGAAAATTCTCCTCTCGGGCAAAATGCAATGGCCACTACCTTATTATCCAAAGCTGACTCTGTAAGGATAATATGTTTATTCTCCTTCTTTGCATTTTCAAATTCCATTTCATTGACGCTGCAAACTACTTTTCGAAATATTGAATTTATCCAAATTGCCATATCTGGATCTAATTCGTATTTTTTGTAACAAGCTAAAGAGGCATGTGCTGCAATGAGTGGAGCAAATTTATCTGGAACAAAGTCTTTGATGAGGATGTACATTTTCATTTTTAGTTTTTTTAGTCAAAAAAATCATAATTTTTTATCAAATATTTGAACAAAATAAAACTATAATTGGTAAAGCAAGTACAAAAATAATTTAATCGAATGTAGTTTTAAAAAAACATATTCATGAGTTCAAAAAAGAGCTACCAAAACCAGAATTTAGCTTCGATAAATTTGAACGAATTTCAAGTAACCAAGGAAGGTAATCGTTACCATTGTTCAAAAAATGCTTTGAATATTGCTACTTTTCAAAACTATACGCTATACATTAGCGACAAACCAATACCAGGAAACATTGATCCTAAGTCAAGTGTTTGGCTGGATATTTCTGCAATTATTATAGTTGACCAAAACATAAATAAATTTGATACACTCATCTACGAGCTATCAACTAACTTGTATTTTCAATTGAAACTTAATATTTCAAAGAGTATTATTAAATCCAATATGATGCATATTGAAAATGAAAATTTACATTTCTTAAATAATTTTCCTGTGGATGAAGTTCTTTATTTTCCTGAAAGGCAAACACTTTACTTTATGGAATTTTTGGAAAAAAACTATCATCCTATCATCTACCAAGTCAAGAAGTGAAGTCAACCATATTGGATTCAGACTTTTATATTAAACTTAATAAATCGGCTTTTGGTAATAATGGTTTCGGTGATGAACTTTATCTAGTAACTGGCGAAACATCAATTTTGACTGTAGACGCAAACACACTTGAATTAAAAAATACCTTCACTCCAACACGTAATGTAAAAGAGATGGCAACTAACAATAATGAATTTTTTGCCACTTCTTATGAAAGAAAAGTAAAATTATATCAAAGATATGACTTTAATAATGAATTTGATTTAGCACCTTATGGTAATAATTATGGATTAGAATTTTTTAATGATGTAACTAATCGACTGATTCAAATTGGAAAAACTGAAATTCATGCTTATGATTTAAATGACCTCGGAGTTCTTTTAAATCATAGTTTAATCCTTATCAAACCAATTGGGTTAATAATAACCAAATTATGTCTCCTTCTGGAAAATATATTACTAATAATTCCAAGGAAGTTTTTGATTCCAACTTGAACCCAATCGCCAAGCTAGAATCTCCATATTCTTAATTATATTCTGAAATAATATTTGGCCAAGAGGATGAGTTCGTTTATGATTCAACACCTAGAGAGTTTCCACATACAAACTTATCAGAGGTCCATAAAATTTCTTTAATTGATCTCAACATAGAAAATATTTTTGATTTCAATATTTACGAGCCTGTTCATTTTTTTCATTATCAATACTTGACAATGGTAGTAAGTAGAGATGCAAGTAACACTAACAGAATCATAATTCAACCTTTGAATGAATAATAATTTCATTGTAAAATAAAGTTCCCATAGGTGAGAAATATTATATTTTATAATTGCAAAACTTTTTTTATTCTATTTGAACCTCAAAGTCGTCAAACTAATAAATCAGGTTCAAACAATAAATAAATTGAACTTTCAACTTTCCTCTTCAACTCATTAGTGTCTTTTTTTTTAAACAAATCCAACTATCATAATTAGTTTTAGCTTAAACAAACTCTTTCAAACATGTTTTAAAAATGATCCATAAAACATATTCTAGCACTTAAACCACAATTAATTCCGAAATACTCTTTCTTCCACATTTTTTCAATACAAAAAACCGCAAAACCTTACAAAACATAATTTATATTTTACACTCCCAATCCATATTTTTCTTACCTTTGCACTCCTTTTAAAAATTTAGAACATTCCAAATATGCTATCAACCAATAATTTAGGCCTCCAGTACGGTAAACGAGTTCTCTTCGATGAAGTGAATCTTAAATTCACAAAGGGAAATTGCTACGGTGTAATCGGAGCCAATGGCGCTGGTAAGTCAACTTTCCTAAAAATTCTATCAGGAGAGATTGATCCTAACAACGGAAGTGTAGAGATGGAACCTGGTAATCGGATGGCTGTCTTATCTCAAAATCACTTTGCCTTCGAAGAGGAAATGGTTTTGAATACCGTAATGATGGGACATAAGAAAATGTACGACATCATGGTAGAGAAAGATGCTATCTATATGAATCCAGATGCTACTGAAGCAGAAGGAATGCGTGCAGCAGATTTGGAAAATGAGTATGGTGAAATGGGAGGCTGGGAAGCTGAGAGTGATGCAGCAACTTTGTTAAGTAACCTAGGTGTGAAAGAAGAATTTCATCATAAATTGGTAAAAGAATTGACTGGTGGTCAAAAAGTAAAAGTATTGTTAGCTCAAGCTTTATTTGGTGAACCAGATATTTTATTGCTCGATGAGCCTACTAATGATTTGGACGCTACGACGATTACCTGGTTAGCTGATTTTTTAGCTGACTTTAAAAATACGGTTATCGTGGTTTCGCATGATAGGTACTTTTTGGATATGGTTTGTACTCATACTGTGGACATTGATTTTAACCGAATCAAAATATACACGGGTAATTATTCCTTCTGGTATGAAAGTAGCCAATTGATGGCGGCACAGATTGCAAATAAGAACAAAAAAATGGAAGTGAAGCGGAAAGAGATGATGGAATTTATCCAACGATTCTCTGCTAACGCTTCTAAATCTAAACAAGCAACTTCTCGTAAAAAAGCTTTAGACAAGTTAAACCTTGAAGATATTAAACCATCTACTCGAAAATATCCTTTTATTCACTTTCAAGCGGAAAGAGAACCTGGCGATCAGATTCTTAAAGTGACTAATTTAAGTAAGAAAAAAGAGGACGGTGAAGTACTTTTTTCAAATGTCGATTTCACAATGAATCGAGATGAAAAAATTGCATTAATTGGAAAAGATTCTGCTGCTGTTAATGCTTTTTATGATGTTTTGTCTGGAAAAACAGAGGCCGACTCTGGTATAATTGAATTTGGACAAACGATCACTCACGATTATTTACCCAATGAAAATACAGAATTTTTTGCTAATGAAAATGACTTGGGATTGATCGATTGGTTGCGGCAATTTTCAGAAGAAAAGGATGAGCAATTTATTCGAGGTTTTCTTGGAAGAATGTTATTTTCGGGCGAAGAAGTTTACAAACAATCAAGTGTTTTATCTGGAGGAGAGAAAGTGAGATGTATGTTATCAAAAATCATGCTTAAACATCCTAATTTTTTATTGTTGGATGAGCCAACAAACCACTTAGATTTGGAATCAATTACTGCCTTAAATAATGCAATGACAGATTTCAAAGGAAATATGATTTTTACCTCTCATGATTTTAAATTGACAAATTCCGTTGCCAATCGAGTAATCGAAATTACACCAAATGGAATCATAGACAGTTTAATGAGCTATGCTGATTTTGTCAAATCAGATAATGTAAGAGAGCAACGTACAAAACTTTTATCAGTTGTTACCGCTTAAAGGATTATATCAATTTGCAAATATTTTCCATGTATATATATATATATATTTATTTATTTAAAAAATAAGTCGTTGGGGTTCTATCTCGACGACTTTTTTTTTGCCAAAGACTAGATTTAATAACCACAACTATTAATACCTAACTAGGAAAAGTGGATTAAGGCTGTGTCCGTCTGTGGCAAAAAAACTATCTTTATAAATCCAAAAAAAAGAAAAATGATCAGACTAGGAAGATATAATCGTTTAATTGCTTTTCGAGAAACCGAATATGGTTGGTACTTGACTGATGAAGATCAATCAGAGGAAGTGTTATTACCCAATAAATTTGTTCCAAAAGATATCGAACAAGATCAAGAAATCGAAGTTTTTATTTTCAATGACTCTGAAGATCGAGCTACAGCTACAACTCAAAAACCAACTATCGAACTCGATAGTTTTGGTTATTTGAAAGTTTTTGACTCTAGTAATTTTGGAGCGTTTATGGACATGGGTTTGGACCGTCAATTACTTGTTCCATTTTCAGAACAACGAAACAGGTTAGAGGCAGGTGAATGGTACATCATATTTATGTACCTCGATGGTGAAACTGATCGTCTTGTGGGAAGTAACAAGTGGATGAATTATGTAGAAGTGGAAGATATTGATTTAGAAATCGGTCAGGAAGTTGATTTATTGGTGGCGGATAGAACTGATTTGGGAGTTAAAGTAATCATCGACGATTTGTACATGGGGCTGGTTTTCCAAAATGAAATTTTTAAAGAAATCAGGAAAGGCGATCGCATAATTGGCTATGTAAAGAATGTTCGAGAAGACGGAAAAATCGATGTAAGCCTGCAAAAGCAAGGTTACGAAAATGTAGTTGGAGAATTTTCAACTAAGATTTTAAAAGAATTAAGAGAACGAAAAGGTTTTATGGATTTGACAGACAAAAGTCCACCAGGAAAAATCTATGCACAACTAGAAATGAGTAAAAAGAATTTTAAAAAATCTATTGGAGCACTTTATAGACAGAAAATCATTAGAATTGAAAAAGATGGAATTTATTTAAACTAAAAAAATCGCACTCACCACCGAGTGCGATTTTTTTAATTCTACTATTCTTTCATTCCATTATTGGACTGTAAATTCAACTTCCAAAGGATCAGCATATACCACGTCCATATCATGAGAAACTGCTCTAATTTTGTACGTTCCTGCAACCGTTGGTATATAAGCGGTTAAATTCTCATAGCTGAAACTGCCCGCGGTATGAGCATGAGCTTCTAACAATGTTTCAATTGTATTTCCGTCCGAATCTTGAATAAAAATTTTGACATGGTGAATTACTTCTTCCGCATCTCTTGTAAAATTAACTTTTACAGACATTGCTTCATTAATGTTGATTATGGAATTGGCAAGTGGCTGCTCTATACTGATTCCAACAGCATATGGAATGTCATCTATAACCTCATCGACCTCTTTACAACCGATTGAAACTATTATCAAAAGCACGGAAAATAAAAGATACTTCTTCATTTAATTTGATTTAAGGAATTAGTTAATGAAACCCATTTTCTAAATAGATGTACAAAATAGATTATTACAAAAAGATAACTCAATTCACGTTCATTTTGTTTTGCTTCTAAAAGTAATAAATTGTCAGATAAACTCCACTTTAAAAGAACACAAATTGTTTCAAACATATTATTTATTTTTCACAATTATTTGTATTTTTCGCCCTCAAAATCCTCTTTTAAAAAGAGGTTAAAACAAAAGATTGAATTATGGTAGACTTCATGGAAATTATTTTCTTAGGGATAGGTTTATTGATTGGTACAATAACAGCTTGGTTTATAGCAAAATATAAATTCACAAATCGAAATGGAAGTCTTAATCGTAATGAAATAAATGAAAAATATGTACTCAAAGAAATCCACTCTTCAATTCAAAATCAGGCTGATTTATTACGAGATAATTTAGAGGAAAAGGAACAAGAATTACGAAAAATAGGTAGTCAACTTTCTGCTAAAGAAAATGAGATCGTAAATATTAATGAAAGATTAGTCTCCCAAAAATCAGAAGTAGAAAACCTTCAACAACGTTTCCAAACAGAATTTGAAAATATTGCCAACCGATTATTAGAGGAAAAAAGTCAAAAATTCTCACAGCAAAATCAATCACAACTCAATCATATTTTAAATCCATTAAAACAAAAAATTCAAGAATTTGAAACTGGAGTGAATACACGTTTCGTGGAAGAAACTAGAGATCGAATTTCTCTAAAAAAAGAAATCGAACAGTTGAGAGATTTAAATATGCAACTAAGCGTAGATGCTAATAACTTAGTTACTGCACTCAAAGGAGAATCAAAAACACAAGGTGATTGGGGAGAATTTAGATTAGAAATGATTTTGGAAAAAGCTGGTTTACAAAAAGGCATTCATTATGTGACTCAAACAAGCTTTAAAGATCATGAAGGAAAAGAAAAACGTCCTGATTTCATTATCAATTTACCAGAAAATAAACATTTGATTATTGATTCAAAAGTTTCGCTTACCGCCTATGAAAAGTTTTTCAACTCCGACAATGAAGAAAAAAAAATCAAACACCTAAAACGCCATATCGATAGCACTCGACAACATTTAAAAGACTTAAATAAAAAAAATTATCAACAATTATATCAAATTAATTCTCCTGATTATTTATTGATGTTTGTACCGATTGAACCAGCTTTTAATTTAGCGGTGACCGAGGATAAAAAATTATTTTTGGACGCACTTGATCGAAATATTATAATGGTAACTACTTCTACCCTCTTAGCTACAATGCGTACAGTAGCTTATATATGGAAACAAGAAAAACAGAAAAAATCTGTTATTGAAATCGCTCGACAAAGTGGTCTATTATATGATAAATTTGTCAACTTCGTCAATGATCTTAAAGGAATTGGTCTTCGAATAGATGCAGCTAAGAAGTCACATGATGATGCAATGAATAAGTTAGTTGATTCCAAAAAAATTGGAGATACATTAATTGGACGAGCTGAAAAAATCAAAGAGTTAGGCGCTAAAACGAATAAAGTTTTACCTAAAGAATTGACAGATTTAATTGACACTTAAAAATATTACAGCAGGTAAACTCAAATAAGTGAATTTTAACATAACATCTTACGCTACTTAAAGCGTTGGTGCAATTTCTGGACTTGTTGCACTAGCGATTTCTTACCATCGTTTATTATCACGAATTGGGCTAATCTTAATTTCTCAAATTCAGGTATCTGTTTATCTATTCTTGCCTCTACTTCATGCCGAGTTATGTTATCTCTTTTGATAACTCTCTGAATCCTAGTTTCTTTAGGAGCCCAAACCGTAATTAGATAATCAAGGGCTTGAAAACTTCCACTTTCAATTAACAAAGCAGCTTCTTTCAATGTATAGGGGACTACTGATTGAGATTGTTGCCAAAGGATACCATCTTTCGCCACTGCTGGGTGAACCAAACTATTCAATTGTTCTAGTTTATTTTTATTTTTAAAAACCACGCTCGCAATGTATTGTCTATTCAATGAACCGTCCTCAAAATAAGATTTATCACCTATTAATTTTTTTATCTCATCAACCAGCTTCTTATTTTCAGTCATTAATACCTTTGCTCGATCGTCAGCATAATAAACCGGAATTCCTAAAGATTCAAATATCTTACAAACAGTAGTTTTACCACTACCAATTCCACCTGTGATTCCTATTCTTTTCATACTGAATTTTAAAAATTATTAAATAAGGTTCTGGTAAAAGTGAAATTAACTGGACTAGCAAATTGGAATTATTGAAAAATGAAAGCAAACAAACAAAGTCAATGGTTAATTTAAAGTTTTCTTTTTATGTGAAAATGAATTTATTATTTTGAGGAACGGAAAAGCAATCATTTCTTTTTTTTATCATTTAAATAAATAGCTAAATTATTTAAAAATAATTAGCTTACATACCTAAAATATATATTTTTTTAACAACAGCAAAATTCTTTAAGTATTGAAATCAATTCTACAAAAATTAACCTTGACTTGTTTTGCATCAACTTTTGCAATTCTGTTGTTGGGGCAAGACATTCACTTCTCACAATCACATTTTTCCCCACTAAATATTAGCCCAGGATACGCAGGTATGTTTTCTGAAGATGTTCGAATCATGGGAAGCTATCGTTCACAGTGGCAATCAGTACCAGTTCCTTATCTAACCTTTTCGGGAGCCGTGGACATGAAACTATCCAACTTAATTCAAGGAAATGATTATCTTTCACTTGCCGGTGGTATCCATTTCAATTACGACCAAGCTGGTGATTCTCAATTAAACTTATCTTCGTTTGGAGTAACAGGAGCCCTTAAATATAAAATTAATAATATGAATTCTATAACTTTTGGAATTCAATCAGTAGCCTCTCAAAGATCTTTTTCAAAGTCTAACTTACAATTCAATAATCAATTTGATGGAGAATTATTTGACCCTTTTAGAGATAGTAAAGAAAATTTCCCTAATGAAAATAGAGCATTTTTAGATGTAAATGCTGGATTAAGCTGGATGTTTAAAAAAGAAGATAACAGAAGTCATACTATTATTGGGGTTGGAGCATATCATTTAACAGGACCCATTCAAAGTTTTAAAGACGATCAAAATTCAAAGTTACCAATTAGATTTTCTATATATTCAGAGGGGATTGTTCAAGTTCATCCGAAATGGGATGTTGTAATTCATGCTTTGGGTCAACTGCAGAGCCCCTATAAACAATTCCTGATTGGAGGAGCAGGACGTTATCATATAAGTGAAGCAAAAGGAAAAGAAGTGGCCATTCAAGTTGGGACTTCATTTCGTTTAGGTGATGCTATTATTCCTACTTTTGAATTGCATTATGCTTCTTGGAAAATTGCAGTAAGTTACGATACTAATATCTCAGCATTTGACGCTGCAACAAATGGAAATGGCGGAATTGAAATTTGTGCTATGCATACCATTACTAATGTAAAAGAGTGCGTCAAGGTGATTGAGTCTTGTCCTGTCTATTAACTTTAATTAAAAACATTCTTCGTAAATGACATTTGTGATGATAAAAAAAATTCTTTTTCCTTTAATCATACTGTTTCTAACCTCATCTTTTTTAACCATTCATGCCCAAACCTTTAAAGCATACGTAAAAGCTGGTGATAAAGCTATTCAACAAAAAGACTACTATGCTGCAATGATTTATTTCCAAAATGCTTTAGCCATTAAAAATAAATCAGCAGATGTAATTTACAAATTTGCAGATGTTGCACGACTATATCATAATTATTCTTTGGCCGAGGAATATTACAATAAAATATTACAAAATGACGATATTGATAATTTTCCCCTCACCAATTTTTGGTTAGGAAAAGTAAAAAAAAGTCAAGGTCACTACGCCGAAGCTATTAGGTTTTTTGAAAAGTACAATTTAAATGGAAATGGAAATACAGAAATAATCGCCCAAGCGAAATCTGAAATTAATGCTTGCAGATGGGCCATAGATTTAATAGCCGTCCCTGATAACATTAAAGTTAATCGATTAAACAAAAGAATTAACTCTAAATATTCAGATTTTGGAGCGCTCCTAAAAGGAGATACTTTATTTTATTCTAGCCTCAAATTCCGAAATCCAAAAGACAAAAGTATTCCTGAAAAAAAAATGACAAAGGTGCTGTATTCTATCAAAGGATCGAAGGGACGACCCCTGAAATACAGATTCAATGATGAAAAATTACACACTGCTCATACAGCATTTAGTCGAAATAAAAAACGAATCTATTATACCCAATGTGAAAATAAGGGTCGAGTAGAAATAACGTGTAAACTTTGTTACAAAGAAAAAGACACTAAAAGAAAAGATAGATGGAAAAAGAAAATTATCAAACTCCCTAAAAGCATTAATCAAAAAGGTTTTACATCAACTCACCCTGCAATTGGTTTCGATCAAAAATCTGGAAAGGAGCTTTTATACTTTGTTTCAAATCGGCCAGGAGGTAAAGGTGGTTTAGACATATGGGTAAGCGAAGTCAACGGGAAAAAATTTTCGAAACCAAAAAATCTAGACAGTATCAATACTAAATATAATGACCTAACACCATTTTTTCATGAACCATCTCAAACATTATATTTTAGCTCGGATGGCTATAAAGGTTTGGGTGGTTTTGACATTTATAAAAGTAAAAAAGAAAACGACAAATGGATAAATCCTGAAAATTTAGGCTATCCTACGAACAGTAGTTATAATGATATTTACTATACACTTAGCGCTGATACTTCCTCTGCGTTTTTAGCAAGTAATCGAATAGGATCAATGTATTTGAATAAGGCAAATAAAACTTGTTGTAATGATATTTATAAAATAAATTTCTCAAAAGAAGTTTTGACAGATCAACTAACGACAATTGATTCGTTATTGTTAGTAGAAGAACCACTTGAACCAATTAATCCAATTAAATCAGAATCACCCCAAGTTCCAACGACTTTAGAGGACTTTTTACCTTTAGCATTATATTATGATAATGACGAACCAGATAAGCGTACTCGGAAATCTACTACTAAGAAATCTTACGAAGATTCATACCTCCCTTACATCAGCAAAAAATATGAATTTATAGATGAATATACAGGTCCATTGGCAGAAGAAAATAAATTCCAAGCAGAAAATGACCTTATGAACTTTTTTGATAATAAAGTTCAAAAAGGATATGATCATTTGTTTTTGTTTTCTAATATTTTATTAAAACGATTAAATGATGGTGATCAAGTAGAGATATTTTTAAAAGGATACACTAGTCCAAGAGCAAAAACAGATTACAATTTATTCTTATCAAAGCGAAGAATTTCATGTGTACGAAATCACTTTAAAACTCATGCTGATGGAATTTTTAAACAATTTTTGAAATCGGGACAATTGATTATCTCAGAAAAACCATTTGGTGAAACAACTGCCTCTCAGAAAATTAGTGATGACTTAAATGATCAAAGGAACTCTATATATAGTGTTGAAGCTTCTATTGAGAGAAGAGTCGAAATTGTTGAAATTAAACGAACCAAAAATTGATTCCTGTGCAATACTTATTATTTAGTTTTAAATAGGTTTATCTTTCCTACCCAATAGGCTTAATATTTTGTGTAGTCAAAACTAATTTTATTTTGATATCCCGGCAAAAAAACGTTGTGAAAATATTCATTTTCACAACGTTTTTTTTGTATCCCAATTTGAATATAGAACACTAATCTTAAACATAACTTAAAATTTCATTAAAAAATTACACTTGATAACGTTGAGATGAATCTTTAAAATAATGAAAAAACTCCATTTTGAATTGTGATTAAGCTCCTAAAATTTCCTTGACATATTAATGAAGGATAGGTGCCTAAAAAGGGGATTTACCTTCTAGAGCCAAGACTAACAAATAATATATTTAGCACTTACAATTATCTTACTCCAGTTCAACTATCTCTTTACCACCAAACAATAATCTCGCTACTTTATTTATTTAACTAATATTTTAGCAATCTCTAAAAACCCTTTTAGCTTAGCATGGGTTGATGCGGTATTTCCTTCAGCATCTTTTATAGTTTTATCTGCTCCAGAATTTAACAATACTCTTACAATCTCTGTTTGCCCAAACATTGTTGCATATATTAATGCTGTTGCTCCACTAAAATTTACGACATTTAATTTTGCATTACTTGCTATTAAGGCCTTCGCTATGTCTAAATTTCCTTTAAAGCAAACTCCCATCAAAGCAGTATTACCAGCAACATCAACTTCATTTATATCAGCCCCTTGACTTAAAAAATACAAAGTCAAATCTAAATTATTGCTATAACCTGCCAAAATAAGCGGGGTAAAACCACGTTCATTTCTTTGATGAATAATATTTTTGTCTAACTCAACCATTGTTTTGATTGATTCTAATTTCCCTTCTCTAATTAATTGAAAAAAATCCATTATTGCTTTTTTTTTTGAAAACAAATATAAGAATCGTAATTTCATAAACCAAACCAATTAATATTATGACTCAATAGATAAAATCTATCACTATGAATTTCCAACAATTAGAATACATTATCGAAGTTGAAAGAACTAGACACTTTGCTGATGCTGCAAAAAATTGCTTTGTAACCCAACCTACCTTAAGTATGATGATAAAAAAATTAGAGCAAGAGTTAGGTGTAATGATCTTTGACAGAAAACAAAAACCTATAGCCCCAACTCAACATGGCAAAAAAATACTTGAATATGCCAAGGCTATTTTAAAGCAAAAGGATCAACTCTTTAAAACTATTCAAGAAGAAAAAGAAATACTTTCAGGAGACTTAAGAATAGGTATTATTCCAACTATTGCACCTTACCTAATTCCGCTATTCATCAAAAAACTAACTACAAATTTCCCTAAAATAAATTTTATTGCTGAAGAAATAAACACCTCATTAATTATTGATAAATTGAAAAATGGTCAACTCGATATTGGTATTTTAGCTACACCTTTAGAAGAGAAAAACATCGAGGAGATTCCCTTATTCTATGAAGAGTTTTTTCTTTATGGTTCAACTGATTTTAATAAAAAATACATCTTACCTAAGGATATTAACTTAAACCAATTATTACTTTTAGAGGAAGGGCATTGTTTACGTTCTCAGGTATTGAACCTTTGCCACTTAAAAGAAAAACTAAAATCCAACTTTTACTACAAATCAGGTAGTTTGGAAACACTAAAAAGGTTGGTCGAGAAAAATCAGGGAATCACCATTCTCCCTGAACTAGCTACTAAAGGCATTGACAAAAAAAGAATTATTCAATTTGGCCATCCCCGCCCAGTTCGAGAAGTGAGTTTAGTGGTACATAAATCTTTTATCAAAAAGAAAATGCTAGATACGTTGTATAGAGAAATAAAAAATAGTTTACCAAAAAAACTAAAAGAGAATTCAAGAAAATATGTAGTAAAAATTTAAGACAATTGGACTAATAAAAGTGAGACATTTTATTAATTCAATTGCTCTTCTTTTAATCTACCTTTTTTCCACTAAAAACATTCACGCCAGGAGCTATAGGGTTTCCAGAAGCTCTTCGGTTATAAACCAACTGACCAGCATGCCAAATTGCATCCTCAATCGGACCATTAACTAAATTCCAAAATGGAAATTCAGAAGTTTTTTCACCTCTTTGAAAAACAATTTTCATGTCTTCCACCCTCGTGCTTTCTTGACGTAAAATATCACTCGATGCTTTTAAGTTTTCTAAAGTTTGTTCTCTCAATGTTTTATAATCCAACTCTTTCTTAGTTTCAACTCCTCTTATATTTGCTTTTTGGCTAATCCCATTTAAGATAACTTTAGACAACCCATGAACATGTTCCAATATTTCAATGGTTGTTCGACTCGTTTCACTCCCCTTATACTCCAAATCTATGTAAGTCAAATCTTTACTCGCCCAATAAAACCGAAATCCTAATCCATCAATCATTCTAGCTGTAACTCCAGCTCCATTATATTGTTTAGGAGCCTCTGGAATACTGTAGTATGGTATATCTTTTTCTTTTTTTGACAATTCTTCAAACTTACTTTGAGCCATAATATTGGAAGAAATTAATAGTGAAAAAAAAATAAATAAAGTAAAAGTTTTCATTTTAATGATTTAGATAGATTAAAGATTAGAATCAAATTTAATCAAAAACTACCTTACAAAATATTGATTTAACTACTTTTACTAAAAAAAAGATGAAACCAAAATTTATTATTTTTGATTGTGATGGGGTACTAGTCGATACAGAAAAAATTTCCTGTGGCGTAATTGCTGAAGAGGCTCGGAACTTAGGAGTGGACTTATCTAATCAAGAAGCTCTAGAAACTTTTTCGGGAACAAGTTATAGTTTCGTTTTTGATTTTATTGAACAAAGATTGGGAAAAAAGTTACCTGAAAACTTTGAAGAAAATTATCGAAAAAGAACTTTTGAAGAATTTGAAAAAAAGTTACAACCGATACCAGGGATTCATGATGTAATAAAAAAATTAAATCTTCCTTTTTGTGTTGCGTCGAATGCACCTAGCTATAAAGTTGAATTCAATTTAAAACTAGTGAACCTTTTTCCATTTTTCGAGAACAAAATTTTTAGTGCCTACCAAGTTAACGCTTGGAAGCCTAATCCAACTTTATTTTTAACTGCTGCCAAAAAAATGGGATTTTCGCCATCTGAAACTTTGGTAATCGAAGATAGTCCCGTAGGAGTGCAAGCAGCGGTAGCTGCCAATATGAAAGTTTTAGGATTTGCGAAAGGGGAAAAAGCAGAAATACTAAGATCAAACGGAGCAAACGTAATTTCTAAAATGACTCAAATATTTAATTATTTATAGAAACAAAAAGTGTTTGAATATAAATATACCAAAACAGATGTAAATATTCATGAAATCATCCAAGTAGATAGTCCGGATAGTTTAGCAAGGTTGAGTGGTTCACCTGTGGTTGATATCAATAGTGATGTAGTAGGATTAATATCTACTGGGTGGAAAGATGAAAAATCAGGTCGAGTTCTTGTAGCTGTTTCTAGAATTAATAAAATTCTATCATTCCTTTCAAATTGGTAAAGAAAAATAAATCTAGAAATAGTCCAATCTACTATAGTACTTAATTTTTTTTAAAAGTTTTTTTCTTCAAGTGTCACATTCCTATGGTTAAGCAGATATAAGTATGTGAAAAGATCTTTTCGAAAAGAATTAAAAGAAGTCGATTTAACTTCAATTTAAAAAAAATATAAAATCAAAAGAAATGAAAAAGAATTTTATTTATTTAAGTTGCTTATTGATGACAATGTGTTTATTCACCCTTTCATCATGTAATGATGATGACATTGATGATATCTTAATCACACCCAACTCTGAATGTCCAAACCTCGGACTCAATATTGGAGATATATGCCAGTTTACAAATCCCAATAGCAATTTGCAAGATGGAATTGTTAACCAAAACTGCGAATGTGAATTAAATGTAGTTTTTGATTGTCCTAATATCCAAGCTAATTTTGGTGATGTTTGTACAACTCCTAATGCCGGTTCTGGAACTATTAATTCTGATTGCGACTGTGAAACATCCTCCAATTTTGATTGTCCTCAATTACAATTAAATTTTGGAGACCCTTGTACTAATTCAAATGGTATAGCTGGAGCAGTTGACCAAGACTGTAATTGCACAGAAACCACAACAACTTTTGATTGTCCTAATATTCAAGCTAATTTTGGTGATGCATGTACTACAGCAGGTGGAGATAATGGAGTAATTGATACCAGTTGCGATTGCCAAGCTAATAACTCACCATTTGATTGTCCTAATATTCAAGCTAATTTTGGTGATGTTTGTACTACAGCAAGTGGAGATAATGGAGTAATTAATACTAATTGCGATTGCCAAGCTAATAATTCACCTTTTGATTGTCTTCAGTTACAATTGAATTTTGGAGATCCTTGTACTAATTCAAACGGTATAGCTGGAACAGTTGACCAAAACTGTAATTGTACAGAAACCACAACAACTTTTGATTGTCCTAATATTCAAGCTAATTTTGGTGATGCATGTACTACAGCAAGCGGAGATAATGGAGTAATTAATACCAGTTGTGATTGCCAAGCTAATAATACACCTTTTGATTGTCCTCAATTACAATTGAATTTTGGAGACCCTTGTACTAATCCAAACGGTGGAACTGGAATAGTTGACCAAAACTGTAATTGTACATAAAATAAATTTTCTAACACTATAAAATGTATGATTGATAGAAGCATTCAAAAAATGAATGTTTCTATCCTCTAGTTTTACTACAAAATATATTGCGTGACCGACCAAATCAATTTACAATTAATTTCTCTTTGTCTTTCCAAAAATAGGGAAGCTCAGAGGAAACTGTATAACTTACTTTTACCGTACTTAAATGTAATGTGTAAGAGATATTTGGTCAATGAAACTGATATAAAAGATGTGCTCCAAGAAACGTTTATTAATATTTTTAAAAACTTGGAGCAATTCGATTTACAAAAAGCAAGCTTTAAAACTTGGACAACAAAAATTGCTATCAATAATTGTTTGAAAAAAAATGCAAAAAATAATAGAAACGCAACTGAGGAACTCAAGATTGATATACATGATACGAAGGTTACACCTGATATTTTCGAAAATATATCCAATGAAGAGATGTTGGTTTGGTTAAAAAAAATGCCACAGAATTATTTTGAAGTCTTTAACATGTTTGTAATTGATGAGCTTTCTCATGATGAAATTGCTAAGTTTTTAAATATAAATTCTTCCCTCTCTCGTAAAAGATTATCACGAGCAAGAGAGTGGCTAAAAAAAAGATTACACACAGATAATGAGATTCAATTTAAATTTTCATTCAACTAATTTTTCCCTTAATATTTTGTCATGAAATTATTCGAAAAAAATATAAAAGACAGATTTAAAGATGCATCCTCTTTAGAGGGCTTAAATCCAGATAATTTGTGGAGTCAAATTGATGCTGCTATTGAAACCAATTCTACTAAAAGAAGATTTGTCTTCTTTAGATGGAGGTACCTTTTATTGTTGTTATCACTTTTTATTGTTGGGGGAATAACTATATGGAATATACCTTCTGAAATAGCTTTATCTGAAAAAGAAAATTCTTCTTCAAATTCAATAGTTGCTTTTCAAAACGATGAGAAAAATATTAAAGAAAATAAAAACGACAAATCAACTGATAATGATAATGTAGATGAAAATAATGAAAAAGAAAACTTCTCTACTATTACTAAAAAGAATACAAAAGAAATTACTTCTTCTCCTACCCTTTTATCAAAAAATGAAACATCAAATCAGATTTACACTAAGCAAACAAATGAGTCATCAATCAATGATGTAACCTACCATGAGAACCAACATAATAATAATACCATATCTCAGGCTAAATCAATAGTTAAATCCAACAGTGAAAAACAATCTATTAATCAAATAAATGAAGATAATGACGTGTTTCAGATTGATAATATTACACAGATTGGGTCAATCGTCAAATCAGATTGGGAGGAACAATCAAATATTAACAAATATTTAAGATCGGATAATTCTACCCCGAATCAACACCTTGAAGGGGAATCTCTTTTTATTGGTAAAAAAATTAAATTCACAAAATTAAAATCTATTAGTTCACCACTTCCAATAGATGAACAAGATAGAATTGGAATCAATGGAATAATAATTACCTCGAAAAATTCAACTAAAAATTCCACATTTAGTTTAGGATTATTTTCAGGAAGTCATACCTTAAAAAATAAATTTTTAGCAATAGTTCCTATGGACAATGAAAGAAAAAACTTATTAAACGATAATTTCCATCTCGAACCTGGATACTCCGTTGCGATTGAGGCAAGTCTACTTTACAAGGAAAATATTCTTATCACAAGTGGTTTTGAATATGTAAAATCAAAGAGTGAATTTAACTTCACTCAATTTTGGGATACCATTATAGTTAATCCAAATTCTCATGTCGGAGCATTGACTGATGCTTCCGCTAGAAGAACAGTTAGACATCATAACAAAATAAATTACTTTTCTATTCCAATTTTAATAGGATATAAAAAATCGTTTGGAAAAATTGATTTAGGAATGAGTACCGGAGTTGGTTTAAACTTTACACAATCTCAAACTGGCAAATCATTGAATTCCAATAATCAAATTACGATATATCCTATTAAAGAAAATAAAGAATTACCTGTTGCTACTTTCTTCCTTTCATATCATCTACGACCATATGTAAGTTACGATTTGAGTGATAAAATATCTTTTCAATTTCGAACAGATTTCCGTTTTCAAAATTATAGAAAATCTGATTTTTACCAATTAAAATATCGTTCGACTTTCTTTGGACTAAGTGGAGGTGTTCGATATAAATTCTAAAGAATAAAATAATTGTGTTTTTAGCATCAAAAATGATCATTTATTTGTAGATGCAAATGTATTGGCAAGACGACATTGAGTCAATCCTTTTCAGACACTCACACTCTCATTCCTGAAGCCAATTATATTGTTTGAACAGAAAGGTAGAAAACAATGCAATTAAGTTAGAAGAAAGTCTAAATTGTGTACTTAGGGAAATCGTAAACTGTGTAGCTTTGACTTTAGTCGAAAACAGCAATAATGAACAAAGCCAAATCTACATTACTACCTGCCTCCAACATTTTATGCCTTAATTCAATGGTATTGTTTAAACACAAATAAATATTGCTTTTATGGAAAGCATGTAGAAAGATTCCAGATCGCTAAATCATCTCAGATGGATTCCATTATAAATCGTGATATTTCCTAACCTATCTGGTATAATTAGATTTATAATTATCCCAATCAGTTTACTTCCAAAGAAGAAACTCATTAATTATATTCGAAAAAAATAAAAGTAAACAATATAATGAAACCTCTTCTCATTCTCAAAATTGTCACTTTGTTATTCATCATGATATCTTTTTTTCATTCTCCAAAAACTTCAATTAGGTAGCGAGAATACAAGTAAAAAAACCAATTAAAGGAGTCTCCAATAACTTACAAATATATGCGCTTGCTCCTATTTCTAGTAAAAATCATAATGATTAAATAATATTAGTAAATGAGTTAATCCTATGGTGAAAAACTAGAAGCAACAACTGTTTCTCAGAATTAGTTTTTCTAATCGATTTAAATACAACTTATTGGAAAATAGCTATTTATGAGATTTCATAGTTGGTTATTTTTTTTTATTTTTGCGGCATCGAGACCGAAATTTTCTATTTCTAAAATTTAATAAAACAAATTTCATCATGGGAAGAGCATTTGAATACCGCCGAGCTGCCAAAGAAAAACGATGGGCAAGCATGTCTAAAATTTTTCCTAAAATTTCAAGGCAAATTACAATGGCCGCTAAAGAGAGTGGACCTGATCCCGAGATGAATCCTAAGTTAAGATTGGCTATCAAAAATGCAAAGGCAGCCAATATGCCCAAAGATAATATCAAAAAAGCTATTGAAAGAGCCTCTGGAAAAGATGCAGCAGATTATACTTTGGTGAATTATGAAGGCAAAGGCCCTCATGGAATTTTAGTTTTTGTAGAATGTGCAACAGATAATACAACTCGAACTGTAGCAGATGTAAAATCTTATTTTAGCAAAGCAGGTGGGGCTTTAGTTCCAACTGGTTCATTGGAATATATGTTCACTAGGAAAGCGGTTTTTGAGATTCCATTTAAGGAAGGAATGGATTTAGAAGAAATGGAATTAGACCTCATTGATTTTGGACTTACAGAAATTGAGCAGGATGGAGAAACAATTTATGCCTACTCTGGCTATACCGATTTTGGAACTTTGTCAACTGCTTTAGAAGAAAGAAATATTGAAGTTTCCAAAGCAGATTTACAACGATTCCCAACTTCACCTGTCGAATTTACTGATGATCAGATGACAGAAATTGAAAAAATGCTTGACAAGTTAGAGGAAAATGAAGATGTCCAAGCTGTCTTCACAAATGTGGAATAGATTATATTGAAATAAATATTAAAACTGAATTAAATATTAAAATAACATGATTGCAGAAATTCATACAGAAAAAGGATTAATGAAGGTTGAGTTCTTCCAAGAGGATGCTCCCATTGCAGTGAAAAACTTTACTGACCTTGCAAAAAAAGGGTTTTATGATGGATTAACTTTTCACCGAGTAATTCCAAACTTTGTGGTTCAAGGTGGCTGCCCTAACGGTATCGGAAACGGTGGTCCAGGTTATAAAATTGATTGTGAATTGGATGGTGAAAATCAATTTCATGATAAAGGAGTTTTATCGATGGCTCATGCAGGCCGAAATACTGGAGGATCACAATTTTTCATCTGCCATAGCCGTGAAAACACTGCCCATTTGGATAGAAATCACACTTGCTTCGGAAGAGTTTTTGAAGGTCTAGAATTAATTGATGAAATCGCGCAAGGTGATGAAATGACGAAAATTGTGGTGATTGACTAAATACAATATCAAAGTTAAATCTTGATAAAGGGGTGTTAATACTTAATGTATTAACACCCCTTTTTAATAAGAAAACACCTATCTAGTTCTAAGATTTAGAAATTTATATTTTCTTAACTATTAACAATTAAATTATTTGAACTTAAGTCTTCAGCATAAAAACCCCAATAGTTTTATTAAGACTTGAGATATTAATTCAATAAAAAATCCCACCATTATAATTTAATGACAAGAAATAACCATATTTTTTTGACATCAATTATTTAAATCTCTTTTGTAAAAAATATATTTAGGTTTTAATTTAGATAAAACTTACAAAATACATTCGAACTCTCAACACACTCATCAACGACAATCACTTTTTTTATTCACACAAGATTGGGAGCTAAGTTTCTTATTTTATTTCAATGAAATCTATTAATCCCCTCATCAATGATCGCAACTATGACCAAAATAACACAAACTTTGAATTTCAAACTTCATATATATTCGTATCTATATTCAAAATCCCTTCAAACCAAGTGGTATTATCCCAATCACCTTGAGGCGACCATTGATTGTCGACAGAGGGACGGCTATTAGTTAGACTTTTTAAAGAAAAATAAAATCAGGTCTACAATTAGCAAATATTCCAGTTTCATGAATTTCATTAGCAAGATCTAAAACATTTCTATCCTTATGAACATTAATTTCAATTAAACATTCATCAAATTGATTACAGGTGTATCCGGTCACACCTTGAAAATCATAAATAATTTGATTAACTAGAGATAACTGATTTACCGAATTCAACTTTAACAAAATCCTATCTGAAATACCATGAATAATCCTTTCTGGGTGAATTAAAAATTTATTTGCATATTCAACAGACTCATTTTCATTTAGGCTTTTTATTAATACATTCGTTGCAGCTAAAGAAACAATATTTTTCATTTTCACAATTAAAACTTGAGAAAAAGATAAATTTTGAATACTTCCTAATACCAAAATATCTTTTTTTTGAGATATAACTTTTAACTGCTCTCCAGCATCTACATTTGATTTAAATTTAATAAGTATTCTCTTTCCAGAAATCTCTACATCTATTTTCGATTCAGTTTCATAATAAAAACTGTGAGTTGGTATATTTTGAGCAAAGCATATCATTAAGACTAGTAATATAGATGCATTTCGTGGTAGCATAAGTTTATTCGTTTTGAACACTAAAATTATTCAGTTAGTTAAATTTAATATTTAGAATAACTTTACGACTACAATCTATTCTTGAGGAACAAATTGATAGTTAGGTTATTACATAAATATAAAGGGGAAGGATTAATATTATAAACATGTAATCGGAATAAATTACATTCTTTTTAATGTGAAAAAATTAAAAAGGTGAACCTAAAGGTTACCCTTGAGTTATCGATCGGTAAAAAAAATTAGTAAATACCGTTCAACTTGTTTAAGTTTTTCAATCTCAATTTTATCAACTATTCATTAACTCCCAATCTCCCTTATTATATATTGATAGACCTTTCCTTCAAATATGATTGCTCATCATATTGTATTAATTTATCACACGTAAATATTAGTTAACAAAAAAATAACCTTTGATATTTTGAATTCTGTACAACTAATTTTATTTCTTATTTTTGTTCTATTGATTTCAAAAATTTGATTTGTAAGAAAAGTAAGACTCAATGCCATCGAAAATCTATTTCCTTTTTTTAATAATTTTATTTTTTGTTCACCAAACAAAAGGACAATCATTTATCAATCGAGCAACAGACTTTGGTATTGGTCAAGGATATGGAAATTTAGGTTTAGAAGAATTCGGTGGAGGAGTTAGTTTTTTTGACTTCAATGGAGATGGTTGGGATGACTTATGTTTCCCAACTGCATCTGGTGACAGCTTACTTTTTTTTCACAATAATCAAGGTATACTTGAAAAAATAAACGGACTTATATTAGACACTTCCGCAACCAAACAATTGCTTTGGGCTGACATCGATAATGATGGAGATAAAGACTTATTAGTCACCAATTTTATGGCAGCTAATCGCCTTTATGAAAATGATGGAAATATGAATTTGATAGACATTACAACTTCTGCAGGGTTTTTCCTATTTCCTGAACCAACTTATGGAGCTACTTTCGGAGATTATGATTCTGATGGTCTACTAGATTTATATATCACTAATCGGTCTAACGGTGTTTTTGATAATTACACCAATTACCTTTGGAAAAATAATGGCAACAATACTTTTACAAATGTAGCCATTCAAACAAATACATCCGATGGATTAAAGGCTTCTTTCTGCGCAACGTTTATTGATATCAACCAAAATCTTAAGCCTGACCTTTATATTGCCAATGATAGATTAGCTAAAAACACATTGCTTTTAAATAGCGGCAATACCTTTTCTGACATTAGTTTCACATCAGGATTAGATACAGTAATCAATGCTATGAATGTTGGTTCTGGTGATTTTAACAATGATGGCTACCTTGATATTTATGTAACAAATACAGCAGAAGGGAATGTATTACACAAAAATAATGGTGATGAAACTTTTTCAGATATAACAACATCGGCAGGAGTTGCATTATATCAAGTAAGTTGGGGAGGTAATTTTTTCGACTATGATAATGATGGTGATTTAGATATATATGTGTCAAGTGAAGAAGCTAATGCGCTTTTTGAAAACTTAGGTGACGGAACTTTTATTCAACCTCTACCAAACGGATTTAATGGAGACACCTTAATTAGTTTCGCAAATGCAATAGGTGATTTTAATTTAGATGGAAAAATGGATATAGTTGTGGTCAATGCACTTGGTGATCCTATGTCAATTTGGGAAAACCAAACAAATAATAGTAATAATTGGTTGAAAGTAAAATTGGAAGGTGTAGAAAGTAATAGAGATGGAATAGGTAGTTGGATTGAAATATATTATGATGACCAAAAACAAGTTCGATACACAAAATGTGGTACTGCTTATCTAGCTCAAAATACTCAAACAAAACATTTTGGAATCGGGACATTAGAAAGTATAGATTCTATAATTGTGAGATGGCAAAGTGGGATTATTGATAAACTCGAGAGTGTTCAATCTAATCAAATATTGACAATCGTTGAAGGAATGACAATTACTTCAGCTTTTGATATTTTACAGGAAAAGGATTATTTCCAAATCTCACCCAACCCCGTTTTTAAAAATTTTTTTTATTTAAGTAATTCTTTAGAAGAAAAATCTAGTCTTAAATTACAATTATTAACTGCAAGTGGACAAGTTATTTTTAATAGAAAAATCGAAATGTGGCAAGAAAAAAGCCTAATAAACCTACCTTTGAATTTAGCAGAGGGAGTTTATTTTTTAAAAATAATAACTGATAATCTTTCAGAACAAAAAAGTATCATAAAATTTAATTGATAAATTTAAATCATTCTAAAAAGGTCATTAAAAGAATAACTAGCAAACTTTGTAAATTCTTTTTTCCACAAAACGTAACTCAAATATAATCTAACCATAACCGTAACCGTAAAATAAACCCAGTAGAAATCGACTCTTATGAACCTGGAATACCTGCATAGGAAATATTAAATCTATATCAACAACACCAACTAATCCTATCGGGACATAAATAAATAAATCAGCAGATTTCACCATGTTTTTTAAGTTTTTAAATCAGTTCCACTAGTATTAAAAAACACAACTTTAGCAACACATCCTTTTGTGTTAACATTAGAAATAATTTGAGAATGGGATCATCGCAAAATCCATTACCATTTGCTTAATAGTGTGACTATTATCCGTGAGCAAATTAGATTGATCATCAGGAAGATGAATTAAATCTCGCTATCAATTAGCTAAGGGATAAGCAAAGTCTTTTAAGTATACCTTTTCTTTTTATGTTTAACAAAACTATTCTATACTCAAAATAAAGATAATCTTGTTTCTAAAATAAAGTCAGATTTGAGATTCTAATTAATGTTTTTTAACAGTAGGTTAGTTGATCATAAAAGAAAATCAATAACTTGAGTAAGCACTTGAAACAGCATTCACTCAACTATTTAGTTATGTTTTATGCCTCTTATTGCTTAGCTTTATTTAAAACAAAAACAATGCAGGTATCTCTTGGAACAAAAATATTGTACGGATTTGGGTTCGCTTCACAAGGTATTAAGGATGGACTTTTTCAAGTTTTCTTATTTATTTTCTATAATCAAGTGTTAGGTTTAGATCCTATTTTAACGGGGACAGCAACAATAATTGCTTTAGTTTTTGATGCTATTTCCGATCCTTTAGTTGGAGTCATTTCTGATAATTGGATATCAAAGAAATGGGGTCGTCGTCATCCTTTTATGTTCCTTTCAGCATTTCCACTAGGCATAACTATTTGGCTTTTATTTTTACCTCCTGAAACACTAGGACATTCTGGATTATTTTGGTGGATGACAATTTTTACGATTTTAGTTCGATTATCTTTGACATTATTTATTGTTCCCGCTATGTCATTGGGGGCTGAAATGTCATCGAATTTTGAAGAGCGGACATCAATTACGACTATACGAATTACATTTGGCGCTTTGATTGCGACGGTAATCATCATTATAGGCTTTATATTCTTTTTTGTGCCAACAGAAGAATATGCAAGAGGATTGGAAAATAAAAATGCTTACCCAGCTTTTGCCATGTTTTGTGGAGTCCTAATTATTATTGCTGTTTTGATAAGCGCGTGGGGAACACAGAAAGAAATTCCAAAAACCCAAAGAGCTCAACTTATTACTCGACCTCCACTTTCATTAAAAGGACTTCGAGAAACAATTGGAAAAATGATAGAACTAAAATCATTTAATTCTATCCTTGGTTTTAACATGGCCGTTTATATTGGACTCGGCGTCGGTACTGTTTTCTCTACTTATTTTATGGAATATTATTTTAGACTGAGTGAAACGGAAATGATAGCTTTACCAATTGCTTCTGGCCTTGGTGGAATTTTAGCAATGATATTCGCACCTAGAATTGGAAAAAAATTAGGTAAAAAGAAAACGGTAATTTATTCCACAATCCTTTTTGCAATCCTTTTTGCAATAATTTTTAGCTTACCATAAAATCTCCGAATTATTGGACTTTTCCCGAAAATGGAGACCCGAATTTAATCAAGTATTATTTCTTTTCAGTCATGGGAGGTTATGCATTTTTGTGGATTGCCATTAGCCTTGTGAATTCAATGATGGCAGATGTGATCGATGAATATGAATTAAAAAATCATAAACGAAATGAAGGATTATTTTTCTCCGCACTTTCGTTAGCTTACAAAATGACCGTGGGGATAGGATATTTCATTTCAGGAATATTATTGAAAATCATCGCCTTTCCAATTAAAAATGAAGTAGGTATAATCCCTCAAGGAGCAATTGAGGGGTTAGGGATGATTGGTGGACCAATTTTGTTGGGGATGTATTTGATTTCTATTCTTTTTATCAGAATTTACAATATTGATAAGAAACGGTTTGAAGAGATTAGGGCTGATTTAGATAAGAGGCTTCACTCTAATTAATTCTTTTTTATAACAAAAAAAAACCTGAGGATAACTTGAGGCAAGTCAATCCTTGGAGTTCATTCAGATAGTTTCATCAAACCAAGTCTTGCATTTTTGTTATCCCGACCAAATAATAGAAATATTCCTTTTTCTATAAAACTTGAATTTTGCGGATAAAAATATACTCCTGTTTCTTGCGAATTAAAAATGGTCTTATGTACATCAATTTCTCCATTAGAATTAATTCGAGCGAAATCTGTAAACCTTGTACTGTACTTTTTCTTAACTCCAGCTTCTCTTCGCTCACCCAATTTTTTTGAGGCATTAAAAATCAAATAAATATTACCATTGTAGCATCCGAAAATCATATTACTGAGAAATGACATTGGATTAGATTTCTTTTCTAAACAAGATGTCCAGCTTAGATTTCCATCAAAATCAAAAGATGAAATGATTATATGATTCGCATAATTATATCGAGACGTAGTTCCTTTTCCTCCATTATTACTATTCCCAAAAGTTTGATAACGATGTGTCGAAATTAAAGAAATAGAATTCTGGAGGTAATCAATACTTATTCCATCTATATAAAAACCATCAGCACCTGATGATACTTTATCTAGATTATATTCTTCTTTTAATTTTACATAAAATTCCTTTTCCCACTTATGTTTTTTTTGTAAAACTAAATCACCATTCGAGTCATATTTATGGAAAAAAATTCCATGCTCAAATCGAAAAACATCTCTTTTCTTTTTTTCTGTAAAGTAGCCTAAGAGGTAACAATTACCGTCTTGATCTATAGATAATTTAGCATGTTTAGGATATGCATTTTCGATTTTTATTTTAATTTTTTCAATGTCACCATTGCTAGTTACCTTCAGAAATGAATAATCGAAACTAGGACACCATTTACTTCTTTTCTCTTTTGATTTTTCTTTTACAAGGATAAAAACATCTCCATCACTAGAAATTTGACTTTGAGAAATAATCATATCTTTATCTGCCACAGAAAAATCTATTTTCTTTTCCCACAGCTTTTCCAATTTATCATTAAAAACATTAATCACATATTCATCTTTGTATTTCTGTTTTCGATGATCTTTATTACTCGTCACATTGGTAAAAAGGACTTTCGTGGAATCAGGACTTAGCTGTATCTCTATTTGATCTTGATTATGCTTATCATCTGTTACCCAAACTTTATGTTTTTTATAATCGAAAGCATAGAGGAATTTTAGTGAAGTTGGAATATGATCTCCTCCTAAAATTGGAGTAGCATGAATAAAGGTTTTATTTAATTTTTTATCATGATTACTTCCAAGTAAATATTTACCAGAAAGAGTATTAATAATTTTATAAACACTGACCTCTTTACCTTTAAAATCAAAATTTAAAGCAATCGATTTTATAAAATTATTAGCAAAATCATACAGAATTAATTCTTCTACATCTTTAGTTTTATTTCTCATAAAAATATATTCATTCGTATAACCTAGTGGTCTTTGATTGATATATTTTCCAAAAGCTTTTCTCGTATTTTTTTCTCCCCAGTTTATTTCTGGAACTTGAGCATGTTGAGCAATTGAAAAAAACAGAATAGCGAGTGTCCAAATAATTCTTTTCATATTTTAATTTTTTCAATTTTGCTTTTCATTTTCTTGAAAAACAAAAAACAAGAGACTGGCTTGAGGCCAGTCTCTTGTTATGTCTATTTCAACAAATCAATTTCCTTCAAATTCTCAATCCTATTCCTCACCAAGAAATCATCAATCGATTCGAAGTGTTCGATAACTCGCTTATCTTTAAATTCAAAAACCTTCTGAGACAATCCTTGCAAGAAATCTCTATCATGAGAAACCAAAATCAAAGTCCCATCAAAAGCCAATAATGCTTCTTTTAAAATATCTTTAGATTTGATATCTAAGTGATTAGTCGGCTCATCGAGAATTAAAAAATTGACAGGTTCGAGCAATAGTTTTACCATTGCCAATCGAGTTCTCTCTCCTCCAGAAAGTACAGATACTTTTTTGTCAATGTCATCTCCACTAAACATGAATCCGCCTAAAATATTTTTCAACTGAGCACGAATATCACCCTTGGCAATTTCATCAACGGTTTGAAAAACGGTCAATTCTGGATCAAGCAACGAAGCTTGATTTTGGGCGAAATATCCAACTTCAACATTATGTCCTAATTTACATTCTCCTTCAAATTCAATCTCTCCCATTATGGCTTTAATCATCGTCGACTTTCCCTCTCCATTTCGACCAACGAAAGAAACTTTTTCGCCACGCTCGATAGTCATATTCGCATCTTTAAAAACGATATGCTCGCCGTAACTTTTTGATAAATGTTTGGCAATAACTGGATAATCACCTGAGCGGCGACAAGCTGGGAATTTCAACTTCAAAGCAGACTTATCTACTTCGTCTACTTCAATGATTTCCATTTTTTCCAACATTCGTTCTACTGAACTAACTTGGTTTGTTTTGGAATATGTTCCTTTGAATCTTTCGATAAATCGTTTGTGAGTTTCAATCTGCTTTTTCTGTTCATTGAATGCTTTTAACTGATGAATTCGACGATCTTCTCGCAATTCTAAATAGTGCGAGTAGTTGGCTTTGTAATTATAAATTCGACCCATCGTCACCTCAATCGTTCGATTCGTAATGTTATCGATAAATGCTTTATCATGTGAGATGACCAGTACAGCTTTTGCTTTATTGATTAAAAAATCTTCCAACCATATCACCGATTCGATATCAATATGATTCGTAGGCTCATCTAGTAAAATTAAATCTGGTTTTTGTAAAAGGATCTTGGCCAACTCAATTCGCATTCTCCAACCACCACTAAATTCAGATGTCGGTCGATGAAAATCTTCTCTTTTAAATCCTAATCCAAGCAATGTTTTTTCTACCTCGGCATTATAATTTACATCCTCCAATTGGTAATAAACATCTCCCAATTCCGTTACTTTATCAATGATTTTCATGTAAATATCTGATTCGTAATCAGTCCGAGTTTCCAACTCTTTATTTAGTCGTTCCATTTCGTCCCGCATCTCAAAAACCTTCTTAAAAGCCTTGGATGTTTCTTCAAAAACCGAACAATCATCCTCCGTTAATAAGTGCTGTGGAAGGTAAGCTATAACTGCCTCTTTGGGAGTTTGAACATTACCACGCGTAGGCTTATCGACTCCTGCAATTATCTTCATCATGGTGGATTTCCCCGCTCCATTTTTTCCCATCAAAGCAATTTTATCATCTGGATTGATGACAAAATTCACATCTTTAAAAAGTGTAGTACCACTAAATTCTACCGCAATATTTTCTACTAAAATCATATATTATTTATTTAAGCGGCAAAAGTACTAAAATGCTAGGATTGAGGAAAGATTATTTTAGAGAGAGTTTTAAATTGAAATATTTCAATTCCATTTTTCATCAAAATTTTAAATACCTTATTGGAATGCTTATTGAGTTACTTACTAGAAAATTAGTCGTAGGCATCACATCTAATGCTATATTTCTCCGAAGCAAATTAGATATCTTCAAAAAAAGCCCCTCTTCTTATTTTAACTAAATCAAATAGACTTTTTACACCGCTTTTAAAATAAAATAACCAAACAATCGTATTTTAAAATGAAAGAAAAATTTTCATTGATAATATTAATACAGATAATATTATTTACAACAATATTCTGCCAAGAAAAAAAAACTGATCCTTTATTTATTGAAACTATTCCTGACTCCACTAGGTTTAGAATGCAACTAGACTCCATTAATAAATATAGTTACGAAGATCATCAAAAATCAACTTTTCATATTGACAAATCTAAAAAAATTTTATCTTATGGACTTAAGATATCCGACAGTGATAAGTTATCTTTTTCCATTCAACTAATTGATTATGAATTGAGTCAACTAAATTACCTAAACGCATATCAGTTACTAAAAGACACTAAATATTTAATTGAGAAAAAGGAAATTAGTCAAAACTTAAAAAATGAATATAATTATATTGAAGGCTTTATATTAATGCAGCTAGGAGATCTCGAATTTGCACAGAAATCCTTCTACAAATTACTAGAAAATGCAAAGGAACAAAAGGATACATTCCTTTCAATCCAAGCACTATACTCTTTAGGTCAACTCTTTGAAAGTGAAAAAGATTATAAGAATGGTGAAAAATATTTTTTAAAAACAAATGAAATAGAGAAAGAATTCTTCAAAAACAAACAGGATTTAACTTATACATATTTAGAATTATCTAATATTTATATTCAGAAGAGGGAGTATGAAAAAGCCAATAAATACAATAAAATGGGGCTTGAATCTCTTGATAAGTATCAGAAATCGATGAGGCTTAACTTCATCTTAAACCAAGGTGATATTGCACTCAAAAAATATAAAATATTAATTGCCAAAAAATCTTATAATTCTGCTTTTCAACTAGCTTCCGAATCACAAGGTAAAGTTGAGTTGGAACAATGCTTGGAATTTAAAGCTAAACTTTTGAATGCCCAAGGAGTGCATGATGAAGCACTCGCCATCTATGAAAATTTTATTGCTGAAGATAATCAGGAATCATTACTGAATACTTTAAAGTGGTATAAAGAAGCTTATAAAACCTCTGATATGGTAGGTAATTATAAAAAAGCATTTCAATATATGGTCAAAGTAAATACTATTAAAGATAGTATGGCTAATGAAAAGAAAATGCAACAAACTGCATTTTTGAAAATAAAGTTTGATTCTGACCAAAAAGAAAAAGAAAATCAAATTCTAGCCGCACAAGTTGTACAGAAAAATTATCAAAATAAATTTCTTTACATAATAGCTACATTATTCCTTTTTGCATTATTGGTTGTTTTTGGTGCATTTTTTCAAAAAAGAAAATACAATTTTAAACTTAAAGAGGAAGTCGCAAATCGAACTAAAGACCTAGAAAATGCCAATATTTTATTAAGTAAATCCAATAAAGAGTTAGATTCATTTAATAAAATTCTATCTCATGACCTTAAAGAGCCACTGAGAAGTATTGTTGGATTTAGCACCTTAGCCAAAAAGAAAATTAATAAAGATTCAAAGATTAGCGAATATTTAAATATTATTGGAAATAGTGGAAAACAATTACATCAACTTATTGAAGATGTTTCAGTTTTTCAGAGGATTGGAAATGATGCCAAAAAACCCACAGAGGATGCTGACATTCAAAAAATGATGAATGACATTATTCAATCTGTCTCAATTTTATTAATGGAAAAAAAGGCTAAGGTGATATTTAATAATTTGCCAACAATAAAAACTCATAAACTATTTCTTTTCCTAGTTTTCAAAAATTTAATTGAAAATGGATTGAAATATAATGAAAGTCTTTTTCCATTAATAAAGGTAACTTACTTTAAACAGAATAGAACCCATTTTTTCCACTTTGAAGATAACGGAATTGGAATAGCACCTCAATTTCAGAATCGGGTTTTTGGAATGTTCAAAAGACTAAATGACCGAGGTACCTACTCAGGCTCAGGATTAGGATTGAGCATTTGTAAAAAAATGATCGAAAAATTAAATGGAAACATTCAGATAGTACATTCTGAAGAAGGGAAAGGCAGTATTTTTCAAGTAAGCTTTCTATCTATTGATTCGATTGAACAAGACAACTCATACGTGAATATGAGCATACCTAAAAGCAATTAATTCCCCTCTAAATATCCTTAGCTTTCCATCTTCTGTTGCGATTGCTAATCTCTTTTAAACACTTTTAGTTAATTATTTGCAACCTCATATTTTAGATTAATCTTCAGTATTGAGTATCATTTTCCTAAATAAATCTGAAATAATATTCTCACATCGCACCGAAATTTTATTCCTTCCAATCCGGAAAAAACATCTAAATCTAACTTAAAGGTTCCATCACCTTTTAATATATTTTTTTGAAAAATCAAGGTATAATATTTTACTAAGGTTCAATTTTAAACAACCCAAAAGTAACGTTGAACTAATAAGTCCCAATCAATTCAAACATAATATAAGGAGCTATACTATTTTAACTTCGACAGCTTTAATTTACAATATCTCACAACTTAACAATCATATCTTTGTCATTTGAAATCAAAATCATACTTTTAATCCAAATTATGAACCAAATAAAAAATATGAAGAATTTTTCACTCATCTTGTTTTTCATTTTCCTTCCTTATTTAATCTTTTCACAAAAACCTGAAGACAAACGCTGGTTATCCATTGATCGAATTTATCAATCTAGAGATTTCCAAATGGATTATTTTGAACAAGCTCGATGGATGGAAAATGGAGAGACTTATTCAACCCTTGAGAAATCAAAAAAATACAAAAAAGGGAGAGATATTGTTTCCTATGAAACTAAATCAGGGAATCGTAATGTTTTAGTCGAAGCCAGAAAACTAATCCCCTTTGGTGAAAAACGACCTCTAAGCATTTCCAATTATATTTGGTCTCATGACAAGAAACAAATAATGATTTTCACCAACACTGCACGAGTATGGAGAGACAATACTAAAGGTGACTATTGGGTATTAAATTTGAAAAGTGGCCGGTTGCGCCAACTAGGAAAAGACTTAAGACCCTCCTCTTTAATGTTTGCAAAGTTTTCTCCAAACGATAATCAGGTAGCCTACGTCAGTGAACACAATATCTATATTGAGGAAATTTCATCTGGAGTAGTTAAGCAATTAACTTTTGATGGTTCAACTACATTAATCAATGGAACATTCGATTGGGCATACGAAGAAGAATTTAGTTGTCAAGATGGATTTCGATGGAGTCCAAATGGAAAAAATGTTGCTTATTGGCAAATTGATGCAAAGGATATCAAGAATTTTTTAATGATTAATACAACTGATTCCATTTACTCACAAACCATACCTGTCCAATATCCAAAAGTTGGACAAAATCCTTCCGCTTGTAAAATTGGAGTAGTTTCTATTGATGGAGGAAAAACCAAATGGATGGATATCCCAGGAGATCAGATTCAAAATTACTTGCCTCGAATGATGTGGGATAAAGACAGCAAACATCTCATAAGCCAACAAATAAATCGCAAACAAAACACCTTGAAAATTTGGTGGTCAAATATCAAAACTGGCATCTCTAACAACATATATACGGAAATTGAAAAAGCTTGGATTGATGCTGTAGAATCAAATAATTGGTTATGGCTCAATGAAGGAAAATCCTTCACTTGGACTAGTGAAAAAGATGGCTGGAGAAACCTCTACTCTATTTCAAAAGATGGTAAAAAGGAAACAATGATTTCGGCTGGAACCTATGATATAATATCTATTCAAGAAATTGATGTTAGCGGTGGTTGGGTTTATTTTATTGCCTCTCCCGATAATCCAACTCAAAGATACTTGTATAGAACGTCTTTAACCAAAAAAGGAAAAGCCGAACGTTTAAGTCCTGATAATGAAATTGGTACGCATAGTTATCAAATTGCACCCGGTGGGAAATACGCCTTCCATACTTTTTCAAATGCTAACTTACCTCCCATAAAAGAATTGATTAGCTTACCCGATCATCAACGCATAAAGTTGTTATATGACAATGAAAATTATAAAAATGCGATCAATGCTTTAGCAACAAATCCTATTGAATTTTTTAGAGTAAAAACTGCTGATGGAATTGAGATGGATGGTTATATGATGAAGCCTCATGACTTTGACCCAAGTAAAAAATACCCGGTCATTTTTTATGTCTATGGAGAACCTTGGGGACAAACTGCCAAAGACAATTGGGATGGAAATTTATATCATCGGATGTTGACTCAAAAGGGATACATCGTTATGACTTTGGACAATCGAGGAACACCTTCACCACGAGGACGAGAATGGCGAAAAAGTATTTATCGAAAAATAGGGGTAATAAATTCTAGAGATCAAGCCATGGCTGCAAAGGAAATTCAGAAATGGGATTTTGTAGATGCTGATCGTTTAGGAGTTTGGGGATGGAGCGGAGGAGGATCTATGACATTAAATTTATTATTCCGCTATCCTGAAATTTATAAAACTGGTATTTCAGTTGCTCCAGTTGCTAATCAATTATTGTATGACAATATTTATCAAGAGAGATACATGGGAGTTCCTTGGGAAAACAAAGAGGATTTTGTTGAAGGTTCGCCTATAACTTATGCAAAGAATTTGGAAGGAAATTTATTGCTCGTTCATGGAACAGCAGATGACAATGTTCATTATCAAAATGCGGAAGTCCTCATCAATGAATTAATCAAACACAATAAATTATTTCAAGTCATGCCCTATCCTAATCGATCACACGGTATTTATGAAGGCGACAATACTCGCCGTCATTTGTACTTGATGATGTCTGATTATTTTTTGAAAAACTTGGCAAAAGGAGGAAAAGCAAGAGAAGTTAAACCATAAATTCCTTTTAAAAAATCTCAGACTTAAGTAATAAAAAACATCATCAATAAATATTCATTGATGATGTTTTTTATTTATACAAAGACGATTTCTTTTTTTTAAAATTCTGCTTCTACTGTTACACTCTTCACTTCTCGGCTGATAGGATGAACAAATTCTATCCACTCTGCATGTAAGCACAATCGCTTACTTTTTGTCCCATATAAATCATCTCCAAAAATTGGTAAATTCAATCCAAGTGGATGTGCAGCATGAACTCTCAATTGATGAGTTCGTCCGGTGATTGGAAAAAAATGAATTCGAGTTTGTTGATTTTTTCGCTCGATAACTTTCCATTTTGTTTGAGCAGACTTTCCACTTTCATAACAAACTAATTGTTTTGGTCTTTCATTCCAATCAGTCCGCAATGGCAAATCTACTATTCCTTCTTTCTCATTTACGATTCCTTCGAGTAATGCAACATATCTTTTTTTAATCGTTCGTTTGATAAATTGGGATTGTAAAAACTTGTGAACCTCTAATGATTTTGCAATTAACATTATGCCAGAAGTTGACATATCTAATCGATGAACAATTAATGGCCCCGTTGCATTTGGAAATTTTTCTTTCATTCTTTGAGCAACAGAGTCTTTGATATACCTTCCTGGAACTGATAAAAACTCAGCAGGTTTATTTATTACTAATATATGTTCATCTTCAAAAATAATTTCTATTTCTTTTCCTTCAGCAGGGTTTTTTAGTAATGGATTCTCATCCATTTCAATTCCCTCCAACATGTGAGACAATAACGGTTTGCATTTACCTATACATGCTGGATAAAAATTTCGATGTTTTCTAATTTCTGATTTAGGAGATTGTCCCCACCAAAATTCAGCCATTGCCAACGGCTTCATCTTAAACTTAAACGCGTATTGCAATAACTTTGGAGCCGCGCACTCCCCTGTCCCTCCCATTGGAGTTTTATCTTTAAAAATATCCAATAGACTTTTTACTTCTCCTGCTTGATTTAAAAATCGGTATTGATCAAAAATCTTTTTTTGAAGGCCAGCAGATTTATTTTTTCGTTTTAATTTTAACTCGTCAATAGTTGTTTTAATTTGATCTACCTTCCTTTTATTTTGATCAGATCGATCTTTCCAAAATTCTAATAGCCTTTTTAACTCCTTTTTCCCATTGATACTTTGTTGATTCAATTCTTTATTTATTTCTTCGAAATCCTCTGGAGAATTTGATTCTTTTTCTCTCTGACGGATCAACTTCCGTTCTTTTTTACTAGTTCTCATTTTCTCCCTTTGCTCTTCGATTTGAGATGCAGCAATAAGCTGATCTTTTTCCATTATTTTCATACAACTAACAAACTCAGGAAGACTTTCAAGTTTTTTTATCTCTTGATTTATAGTATTTAGTTCCTCCATTCCAATATTTAAAAAATTATCTACCTCCCAAACATCAATAACAGGCGGAACAAATTTAGAATAATGACTACTATCGCCTAATTTTCCTGAGAATGAAGATAAATAGCCAATTTCATTTTGTTCATTTTGAACAACAAGGACGCCGAACATTTTCCCAATAATCACATCAGGCTTTTCTTCTTCTAAACCAAAGTCATATTCCCATTCCGTTTGTGTTTCAATATGACGTTGAAGTTCTTTGGAGGCCAATAAACAGAGAGGATGAGGATCGTAGTAAAATGGAAAGGTGAATTTCTCGGGTAGTGGGTAATCCGAAATGGACGATTGGAAAGGAGTAAAACAATTTTCTGACATCAACTTATTTTCTTCTTTATATTTAATTCTTGGAAAACAAAAATACAAACCTTTTCTATGAAAAAAGTCTATTTCAAATAAATTTGAAATAGACTTTTTTCATTTACAAAAATGACACAATTTCTATTCCCTCACATCCTTCAACATTTCTTCAATTGCCTTTTCTAATTGTTGATCGCGTCCATTATCAACAACACCTGGCTCATTCTTCACTTTTACATCAGGTTCCGTTTGCAGATTTTCCATCCAATTTCCATTGATATCTTTCGCGCTAACAGGTACAACCCCCCAATAAGAACCGTCTGGCAAACCCTCCCAACCTGCAAAACTACAGGTTCCAGGAGTTGGCATCCCTACAGTTTTACCAATTTTTAAATCAGAATAACCGCATGCAAAACAATGACCATCAGAGTATTGCGCTTCATTAATCATAGCTAAAGTTGGCTTGGTCCAACGAGACGTTGGTTCTCCTCCCACAACCTTAGCCTCTGTTTCATAACTAATAAATGGAACACCAGTAAAGAACATCGCCAAGTCAGCTACTAAATCTCCACCGCCATTAAATCGAGTATCCACAATCATTCCTTTCCGGTCAAAATATTTACCCATCATTTCTTGATATATATCTCTATAGGGTCCATCTCCCATACCTGGAATATGAACATAACCTAAAGTTCCATTACTTTTTTCATGAACCTCTTTTTCATTTTGTTTTACCCATCTTTTATATAGCAACTGATTTTCAGCTCCAAGAGAAATTGGCTTAATTGTAATCATTTCTCTCTTTTGAGTAGTAGGATCAGAAACTTCAAGTAGTGTAAATTTATTAGCTTTCCGATTTAGATATTTAGCCACATCTTGATTGGATTCAACTGTTTCACCATCAATTTTTTCGATAATCATACCAGCTTTAACACTCATTTTTGATTTATCTAATGGACCTCCATTAATAATTTCATCAATCAGTATTCCATTTCCTGTATGGTCATAATTCATAAAAATCCCAAGTGAAGCTGTTGCGTCTTTGTTTGACATACTTCCCCCTCGGTAACCTGCGCCTGCGTGAGAGACATTTAATTCTCCTAACATTTCAGAAAGCATCTCTGTCAATTCGTAAGAGTTTCCAATGTGTGGTAAATATTTTTCGTATTCCGTTTTCATTTGATTCCAATTAATTCCATGAAAATCTGGATGATAGAAAATAGCATTAGTTCTAATCCAAACATGATTAAACATGGCTTCTCTTTCTGCATTAGAATCGAATTCCATTTCACCTTTGATTTTAACGCCTTTATTTTTTCCAGCTTTTGGATCAATTTTGGAAATTCTTCCTCCACTCAACAGGTAGAGATTTTCCATATCCTTATCCCATTGAAGGCTTCCGAAATTAGCTCCGAGTTTCATCGCCATTTTCGTTTCCTTTGTTCGTAAATCTGTACTCCACAAATTCATCTTACCCTCAAATCTTGATAAATAATATAATTTACTACCATCTTTTGAAAGTACTGCATCACCTAATCGAGAAGAATGAATTGTTAAACGACTCCTTTGATCTTTCATTTTATCCCAGTCAAAAGTCAAGGGTTTAACTTTGTCTTTGTCTTCTTCTTTTTTGTCCTTTTTATCATCTTTACTTTTGTCGTCCTTCTTCTTTCCGTTTTTCTTTTTTTCTTTTTTCTTCTTGTCTTTGTCACCCTCTTTTTCTTTATCCTTCTTCTCTTTTTTCTCTTTGTCTTCTTTTGCCTTTTTCTCCGCCTCTTCGATAGCTTTCATTAGTTTAAAATCTTCGTCGCTTAGATTAAATTTATCCCAAGCCTCCTGAGTAAAAAACATACTATACACATCATTTTCTGATCGACCACTTGTAGCGTATGATTTTAAACCATTTCTATTACTGAACCAAAGCATTTGTTTTCCACCATTCACCCATTTTGGAGATGAATCATAATAACCACTTTCGTTTAAATTTATTCGTTTCGAACCATCTGCCGCCATCAATAAAACATCTGTGTTATTCAAGGACAATCTCCAATCGACCAACAACCATTTAGAGTCAGGGCTCCAAGTGAAATATTGATCACCATCTCGCATGTGAAATAAATCTTCCGGTGTCAAAAGGGTGACTTCTTCCTTAGTTGCTACATCCATTATTTTCAGCGTCCGACGATCTTCGATGTATGCCAATTTCTTTCCATCAGGTGAATATTCTGCTAAATAATTATCCTTTCCATTTTCAAGAACTGGAGATTCCTGGATTAATGTTGAGGCATAGAAAAATGGTTCTTCCTTTCGAACTTTCTCCGTTTTATAAACACTCCATTTACCATTTCGCTCTCCACTATAAATTACTGATTTCCCTTCTGGACCCCACGAAACAAATCGCTCAGCTGTAGCAGTATTGGTTAATCGCTTAGTAAAAGATTCTCCTACTGACGTAACAAACACTTCACCTCTAGAAATAAACGCAATTTCTTTTCCATTTGGGGAAATCGACATTTCGTTGACTCCGCCATTAATAGAAATAAATTTATCGTTATTGTTTTTGTCTTGAGTGATGATATTGACATTAACCTTTTTCGGTTTTTCGCCTTCCTTCATTGTGTATAATTCTCCATCAAATCCAAAGCTTAATACACCATTTCCCATACTCAAAAATCGAACTGGGTGTAATTTGAAATTAGTCAGTTGAGATATTTGACTTGGATTAGAAATTGACATTTTGTGGACATTATAAGTACCACTTCTTTCACTCAAAAAGTACATACTTTTTTCATCTGAACTTAATACTGGAGAACGATCTTCGGCTGTAGAAGTCGTAATCATTTTATGTGCTTTGGTTTTTACATCGTAAGTCCAAATATCTCTGGTGATTGCAGAAGTATGATGTTTTCTCCATTCATTTTCTCCACCTTTTTTATCCATATAAATTAACATTCCGCCATCCTTTGATACTGCTACATCTTCAGCTGGAAATGTTAGTAATTGATTCACTCTCCCACCTTCAACAGAAACTGAATATAATTCTGATTGAGATCGATGAGGATGTTGTCGATGCTTTACATTGTCTTGACGCAAGGCTCCAAAAATTAAACTTTTATTGTCATGAGAAAAGGAATATGGCATTTCACTATTAGAGTGAAATGTTAATCGTTTAGCAGCTCCACCTTTTGCCTCCATTACGAAAATATCGAAATTTCCATATCGGTCTGATGCAAAAGCAATCTTAGATCCGTCTTTGCTCCAAACAGCTTTGTAATCGTGAGCATCGTGGTAAGTTAATTGAGTGGCATCTCCTCCTCCCGATGCAACTTTGTACAAGTCACCTTTGTAGGTGAATACGATTTGAGTTCCATCTGGAGAGATAGATGCATGTCGCAACCAGTTAGGTGAATCTTGGGCAAAAAAGGTTAGAGAAATAAATAAAAAAAGTAAAATTAAATGGTTTCGCATAGTATTTTTTTTGGTTTCAAAATCAAGTTGGAAGCTAATAAATATCAGATAATAAATTGTATTTTTAGTAAACTAAAAATTAAATTTAGTAGTTAATTTGACAAAATTAAAGACTAGCATTTACATATTTAGTTGTGATATTTCGTCTACAAAGAATAAAAAACCGTCTCTAGATTTCTCCAGAAACGGTAATTTTTTCTCACTAAAAAACATTCGGTATTTTAGCCTTTATCTTCTTCTACTTCTTCTACTTCTTCGTATTCTACATCTTCAGCAGCATCGTCACTTCCTCCAGCTTCGTCACCTGCATCAGCAGTTGGGCCATCTTGTGGAGCACCTTCCGCACCTGCAGCACCTTCTTGCGAAGCAGCATACATATCTTGCGAAGCAGCTTGCCATGCAGCATTCAATGTTTCCATTGCAGCATCAATTGCAGCGATGTCTTGAGAAGCATGTGCTTCTTTTAACTTAGCTACACCTTCTTCGATTGCACCTTTTTTCTCCTCTGGAATTTTTTCACCAAACTCCTTCATTTGTTTTTCCGTTTGGAAAATCAAACTATCAGCAGCGTTGATTTTATCAGCAGATTCTCGAGCTGCTCTATCGGTGTCAGCATTAGCTTCTGCTTCTGCTTTCATCTTAGCAATCTCTTCTTGCGACAAACCAGTTGACGCCTCGATTCGAATGTTTTGCTCTTTTCCAGTTCCTTTATCTTTTGCAGAAACTGTCAAGATTCCGTTTGCATCCATATCGAAAGTTACTTCGACTTGAGGTACACCTCTTGGTGCTGGTGGAATTCCGTCTAAGATAAATCGACCGACTGGACGGTTGTCTCTAGCCATTGGCCGCTCTCCTTGAAGTATATGAATTTCAACTGAAGGTTGATTGTCAGCAGCAGTTGAGTATATTTTTGACTTCTTGGTTGGAATAGTTGAGTTAGATTCGATTACTACATCAAACACATTTCCCATTGTTTCGATACCCATTGATAATGGTGTAACATCTAACAATAAAACGTCTTTTACATCTCCACTCAAAACTCCACCTTGAATAGATGCACCAACTGCAACTACCTCATCTGGATTCACACTACGGTTTGGTTTTTTTCCAAAAAACTCTTCTACTGCAGCTTGAATTCGTGGGATACGAGTTGAACCTCCTACCAAAATTACTTCATCAATTTCGCTTTTGTCAATACCTGCATCTTTCAATGCTTCAGCACATGGCTTTAAAGTTCGTTGTACTAAATCATCAGCTAATTGCTCAAATTTAGCTCGGCTTAACTTTACTACCAAGTGTTTAGGCACGCCATCAACAGCTGTAATATATGGTAAATTGATCTCGGTTTCAGTTGATGAAGACAATTCAATTTTTGCTTTTTCAGCAGCATCTTTCAATCTTTGCAATGCCATAGGATCTTTTCTTAAATCCATATTTTCTTGCCCTTTAAATGTATCAGCTAAAAAGTCGATAATAATTCTATCAAAATCATCTCCTCCTAAGTGAGTATCTCCATTGGTAGATTTCACCTCAAAAACACCTTCTCCTAATTCCAAAATAGAGACATCAAATGTACCACCACCTAAATCATAAACAGCAATAGTTACATCTTGATCTTTCTTATCCATTCCGTAAGCCAATGCCGCTGCAGTGGGCTCATTGATAATTCTTTTTACTTCAAGACCTGCAATTTGTCCAGCTTCTTTTGTTGCTTGACGCTGAGAATCGTTGAAATATGCAGGAACTGTAATAACTGCCTCTGTTACTTCTGAACCCAAGAAATCTTCTGCAGTTTTTTTCATTTTTTGCAAAACCATTGCAGATAATTCTTGTGGTGTATAAAGTCGACCATCGATGTCAACTCTTACTGTATCGTTATCTCCTTTAGTTGCTTTAAAAGCGGCTCTTTCTGCCTCATCCTTTACTTCAGAATAACGTGAACCCATAAATCTTTTGATAGATGAAATAGTTCTTGTTGGATTTGTGATTGCTTGACGTTTCGCTGGATCGCCAACTTTACGTTCGCCATTATCCATAAATGCAACAACCGAAGGAGTTGTTCTTCTTCCCTCTTCGTTAGGGATTACAACTGCCTCACCACCTTCCATTACGGCAACGCATGAGTTGGTTGTTCCTAAGTCAATTCCAATAATTTTACCCATTTGTATTATAGTTTAAGTTTGATAAATGTCTTTTAAAACGAAAAACAATTAATACATATCAATTGGCATACCATTGAGTATTTGGTCGTTTTGACCTGCCAGAATGTTTTTTTTGGGAAAAAAGTAGAATTTTGTGTCAGTTTTTAGGAATATGAGAATGACAAAAAGGCAGAAGATGGTAAATTTAGTTAACAGAAAAGTGGCTATATGGACTGAACAATATGTTACAAAAAAAAAACCTGTTAAGAATTTAATCCTAACAGGCATTTTTTTCCAAATTTTCAAACCTAAAACTGAAAATTCAAGCTTTGAGTCAACGGATTAGTTTGTAAAGAATCAATTGTTGAGCTATTTAAAAAATACCCCTCTTGAAATTGAGAATTTTTAGAAGAAAAAATCCCATATCCTTCCGAGAGATTAGTGTATGTTGGTATAACTTGAGTACTCGTTATACCAGTATTAGCATTTCCAATGCTAATGTAATCGTTCAATGCCTCTCCCCCACCTGTCACAAGTACATCAAACGAAAGAAATTTCCGAGCTATAGTTGGATTATTTTCTAATCGATTACTTAAATATTGAAACAAATCTACTTTATTCAATCGTGTATCCATCCTTACCTGATTTTGAACATAAACAGCAGGAAGATTTTCCTCTATTTTCCATTCTAAGGTAACAATTTTAACATTTGCAGGATTAGATTGGTCCCTTTCTTCAATATTTAAAAATAAAGTAACATCAAATATTTGAGCCCCATTCGATCCTCTCCAACCAACCTTCAATCCATACTGTTCCCAATTAACTGAATTAGCTGTTGATGGATCAGAATCAGGATCTCTAATATCAACATCATCTACCATCAATGCAGTTGCAGTTACCAATTCAAAATTATCACCTCGATTAACTACTAATTCATATTCCTGAGCCCCAATTAATTCTTCATCATCAGGCAATACTAATTCATATAAATAGTTAGGTGCATTTGCAAAAATACCTTCCTCCCGAACAAATCCTTTCATATTTCCATCTACTCGATTCAAATCGTAGGTCACTGGATTATTTGGATCCAAACTCCTAATCTGCACAGATATATTATCGTAATACAAAGAATCTGGATTTTGAGCTAATTCTAATGCACTGATATCATTGTCAATAAAAGCCTTTTCTACTCTAATGTAATTAGCAGAATCACCTTTTGAGATTAAACCATAAACGATGGGAATATCTTTCCACTCTGAAGTAAGATCAATATCATTTGAACAAGAAGGATAAAAAATAGCAACTGCAACCACCGCTAAATAAAATAATATTTTTTTCATGGTGCAAAAGTAATTTATTTAAAAGATATTTTGCAAAATTTTAGCCTACCATTATTGAGTAAATGACGTTTCTTTGACTAAATAATATTCTATATTTTAGCCGACAAAAAATCATATAATTATTTACCTTCACGCACTTAACTGATCAAATCATAATTAGATAAGAAAATCCGATTTACAAAACCTAGTAATTTCAAATTGCTTAATTATTAAAATTTAATTAATTTAAAATGTCTGTACACAAAGAAGTAAAACGAGTAACTGTCCATGTCGTTCAAGCTATGAAGATGAGGAATGAAAAAATCTCCATGTTGACTGCTTACGATTATTCGATGGCCAAAATCTTAGATGCAGCTGGAATTGATGTTTTGTTAGTAGGAGACTCTGCCTCTAATGTAATGGCAGGACACGAAACTACCCTCCCAATTACTTTAGATCAAATGATTTATCATGCTTCCTCGGTAGTTCGAGGAGTCAAAAGAGCCTTGATCGTAGTGGATTTACCTTTTGGAACTTATCAAGGAAATTCTAAAAAGGCATTGAATTCGGCTATTCGAATTATGAAAGAATCAGGTGCTCATGCTGTAAAATTAGAGGGTGGAAAAGAGATCGAAGATTCTATTAAGCGAATTCTTTCAGCTGGTGTTCCTGTCATGGGTCACCTAGGATTAACTCCACAGAGTATTTATAAATTTGGGACTTATACGGTTCGAGCAAAAGAGGAAGAAGAAGCCAAAAATTTAATCAAAGATGCTAAACATTTAGAAAAATTAGGATGCTTCGCGCTTGTTCTAGAAAAAATTCCAGCAGCATTAGCAAAGAAAGTTTCTGAAAGTATCAATATCCCAACTATCGGAATTGGTGGTGGAGCAGATACTGATGGTCAAGTTTTAGTTACGCATGACTTATTAGGAATTACCAAGGATTTCCATCCTCGATTTTTACGAAGATATTTAGAACTATTCGATTTAATCAAAGATTCGGTAGAACAGTATATAAAGGATGTAAAGTCTGGTGATTTCCCTAACAAAAATGAGCAATATTAACTTTATGATTCTAGTACGTTGATCAATTAAATTAAAAATCAGTTCACTAAAATTAGAGCGAACGATTACTTAGTTAGCCCTTAAAAATTTCAACAAAAAAGAATAATGATTAAAAAAATACTTCTCACCCTATTTATTATCGGAACTTTTTTGAGTTTTTTTTTGTGGGGAAAATACCAATCCATTTCCTCTCCTAATGTTCCCTCGGAACTTAAAAATAAAATTGTTGAGATTCCGACTAATTCAACTTTTCCAGAAGTCTTAAATTCTTTGTTCAAAAATAGTCAGTTAATCGATACCGTTTCATTTAGAGAGATCGCTGAACTAATGAATTATAAAAAAGCGAACATGCGACCAGGTCGGTTCAAAATTGAACCAAGTTGGAGTAATCGTTCTTTAATCCGACATCTCAGAGCAGGAAAACAAGCACCTGTTAAAGTGGTTTTAAATACGGGAAGATTCGTAGAAGACATTGCTAGCAAAGCAGCCAAAACTATTGAAGCAGACTCTACTGATCTTATTCAACTATTTCATAATCAATCAGTTATTAACTCAAAAGGTTTTAATAATGAAACATTAATAAGTCTTTTCATCCCAAATACCTATGAATTTTTTTGGAATACAAATGCTGAAGGATTCTTAAACAAAATGATCAAAGAACACAAATCTTTTTGGAAAAAAAATAGCCGTGAAAAAAAAGCAGCTGCAATGAATTTGAGTAAAGAAGAAGTTTATACTTTGGCCTCCATCGTTGAGAGAGAAACTAGAGCTAATTCTGAAAAACCTAGAATAGCTGGAGTATATTTAAACCGGTTAAAAAAAGGAATGATGCTGCAAGCTGACCCAACCGCAGTTTTTGCAACACGTGATTTTACTGCTCGAAGAGTACTCAATAAACATATTAATTTTGACTCTCCTTACAATACCTACAAATATGCTGGTTTACCTCCTGGACCAATTAGTATGGCTTCCATATCTAGTATCGATGCGGTGCTTAATTCTGAAAACCATGAGTATATTTTTTTTTGTGCTAAAGCTGACAATTCAGGTTTACATTCTTTTGCTAAAACATTGGCAGGACATAATCGTAATGCAAAGAAATTTCGATCATGGTTAAATCAACAAAGAATACTAAATTAGAAATAATACTAAGCACTAAGAGAACTAATAGGCAATTATATTTTTGCTAAAACTCAATTCTATTTCCTTATCTCTGGGAGGTTTATATGAAAAATTTATCCTCAAAAAAATATAACTTTCTTCCCTCTCTCCCCAGAAATATTCATTTTTGTTATCAAGTACCTTTCCCATTTTTTGATTCTATCTATAATAAAAATGAGACAGAAATCTAGAAAAGCATTAATATTCAACCCACCCGTCAGGAGTTTTAATCGAAACTTTATTTCCTTCATATTTTTCAACTCTTCCTACAACTTGAGCATCAATATTAAATGATTTTGAAATATCAATAATTTGCTGCGCATGTGCTTCAGGTAAATAAAACTCCAATCGATGCCCCATGTTAAATACTTGGTACATTTCCTTCCATGATGAACCACCCTCTTTTTTGATTAAATCAAAAAGTGGAGAAATTGGAAATGGATTATCCTTAATAATATGTCGATCTTTGATGAAATGATTAACCTTTACTTGTCCACCCCCAGTTGCATGAATCAATCCATTTATTTGATCTCTCAACTCAGGAATTATCTTCTGCAAAACAGGTAGGTAAGTCCGAGTTGGTGATAATATTAATTTTCCAACATGAATTGGATTTCCATTCACAATTACTTCGTCAGTCAACTTCTTATTACCAATATATACTGCTTCTCTAGGAGTTGCCGAATCAAAACTTTCTGGATATTTCTCCGCATATTCAAAATTTAAAATATCATGTCGAGCACTTGTCAAACCATTACTTCCCATTCCTCCATTATAGGATTCTTCATAAGTTGCTTGACCTGAAGAAGATAAACCTACAATAACATCACCCGGCTGAATATCATTGACAATCAAGTCTGATTTTTTCATTCGAGCAAAAGCAGTAATCCCAACATCAATCGTTCGTACAATATCTCCCACATCTGCTGTCTCCCCACCTGCAAGGTGAATATTCACTCCATGAGACTTGAGCATTGCTGCCAACTCATTGGAAGCATTTATCAACGCTCCAATTACATCACCTGTAATCTTATTTCGATTGCGACCAATTGTAGATGAGATCACAATATTATCCACACAACCTACACAAGCCATATCATCCAAATTCATAATTAAAGCATCTTGCGCAATCCCTTTCCAAACAGAGAGATCTCCTGTTTCTTTCCAATACAAATATGCCAAACTAGTTTTAGTACCAGCAGTATCTGCATGCATTAAATTGACATAATCATCTTCTCCTGCAGTAAAATCAGGGAGAATTTTACAAAAAGCATTAGGGTACAATCCTTTATCCATTCCTTTAATGGCAGCATGTACATCATCTTTGGTAGCTGAAACGCCACGTAAATCATATTTATATTGATCACTCATAATTCATTTTTAAGTGTGCAAAGGTACAACCTTAATAGAGTTTTTTTTAATGATTGATTGAGGAATTTCAAAGGTTTTAGAACATAACTTTTGATTAAACTCAACCAATTAAAAATAATTAAATAGCTTTACTTTTTAGGTTATAGTATTATTTTATTCCAAAAAAATCTTCATCGGAAATCCATAATTTACCTTAAAAAATATATACCCCTAATCAGATTAGCTAGATCTATTTATTTATAACCATTGCAATAGTAAAAAAACAGCTCTAATTAATCTCCTCAAGAATTCAATAAAATCACCTTTTATATATCTTCGGAAATTTCAATCTGCAACAAGTCTGAGGCTAGATTATAGAATACAGAAGCTATAAAGGTTAGGGTACTCACCATTTCAGATACGGTAATTGGATACTTAAATTCATCATTGGAATCCACCTGCTTAAGCGAGTAATAGAGGATCACAATCTGTAAATTCTTTTCTTAGAAATCACAAACTGTTGTCAATGTTATTCGACTATCTTCTTATTTGATTCTTATGCTTTTCTCTAAAAGAAATAAGTTTATTGCACTTGTTTTTAGGTAGGATTTGGTGAAAAACCATTTCCAAATGACAAAATAATCAGGATAACTAACCCAAAAGTGGTACAAACTTAAAATCGAGATTATTTAAAATTTTAGAGGACATGAGTAGTCTTTTTTACTTAATTAAAACTATTGGTTCTTAATTCTGGACTGATCTAAATCATCCAAAAATATACGCAACTTCGAATTCAACACCTTTATGAGTTAAAAAAAGAATATAAAAACAAAACATACTAGTAAGTAATTCTGAATTTGGGCTTATTGCAAAACCGATCCCTATCATAGATATCACTCTTTACAAAAATTAAATTTTAAAAAAACAAAAGTAGGCCATCATCAAAATAAAAGTCAAGGAATCGCAGGTCAAAAAATTTTTAAACGAAGGAATTTAGAAAATAATTAAACTTAAATAAACATATACATCATTCGTATGTTTAAATAGATGAATTTTTTTGTCTAGGAAAGTCTATTATATCTAAAAAATTATTTGAGATATAATTGTTGGATAAAAAAGATTACTAAAAAATAGCAATTGACACCGCTCAAATGTGAATCAAAAATTAAAGAAGTAAGCAGAATCATAGAAAGTTAAACTTAAATAAAAGAAAAAACCAGGCTTTGATCTGGCAAAAAACAAGAATAAATAAATTTGTAAGATAAACACCATCCTTATTTAAACAAATTCCAAATAATTTTGAGAAACGAAATTTCCCTTTATCTTTGCATTATTATCGAAAAATAGCTTCATGACAAAAACAACAATTGCAATTGCAGATTCACAATACTTAATTCGAGTAGGATTACGGCACCTCATTGAGGAATTTGAACAATTTGAAATTGTTGGTGAAGCTAGTAGTGAAAAGATGCTACTTAAAGTCTTGGATAATCACTCTCCTGATGTAGTTATATTAGATTATCAGCCGACTAATAATTTTGGTATCTCCTCCATTGAAAAAATTAAAAATGCCTCACCTGAAACAAATATATTAGTTATCAGTGGCGATAATGAGAAAGAAAATATTTATAATGTTGTTCAAAACGGGGTAAGTAGTTTTTTAACAAAAAGCTGTGATGAAGAAGAAATAATCAACGCAATTAAAGCAACAGCAAAACAAGAAAAATTTTTCTGCAACAAAATTCTTAATTTCATCCTAGAAAAGTCCTTTGCCAAAGAAGAAGATTGTTCTCCGATTCCACTATCTCCGCGCGAAATTGAAATCGTAAGATTAGTTGTTGATGGAAAAATTGCAAAAGAAATTGCAAGTCAATTAAATTTAAGTACTCATACCATCTATACCCATAGAAAAAATATCATGAATAAGTTAGAACTAAAATCTACATCAGAGCTAGTTTTATATGCAGTGGAAAAAGGTATTGTCAAAAGCCCGATCTAAAGTCTATTTCAAAAAATTTATACCTTTCCTTAATCCATAAAGATATTGCATTTAAAGCCTTTCTTTTACTTCACTAACTTTTTTTTATCACCGAGACTAATTTTCATATTTTTATCTCTGGCACATTATTACTGAAAAAATATTCCCCCTACAATATTGCTTTTCATGACTTTACATGTTTTTTGTTTTTCCATGATTAAATTTACTAAATAATAAAATAACTTTCCTCTTGAACTCATAACCTAACAAAAACATGGGATCAAAAAATTTATTAAAATAAAGCTCGACTATAGTTGAAGTATCCCTTTTAATCAAATATTTCCCATTCAGCATAATTTTCACAATCATAATTGTTAGTAAGTCACATTTAGTAATAAATAAATGTTAATGAAATATTTATTTTGGTGGAAAGAAAAAAATGTATTATCGTCACCAAACTTTTTTTTATGAAAAATGAAAATGGTTCAAATAGCATACTGTTAAAGAAACCATTTCAATAAAAATTTCATTTCTGGCCATATAAAGGCTAATTGTGAATTTTCATTAATTAAGAATCTAAATAGACAACCGAGTTATGTTATTATTAAAAATATGGATACTTCTCCAAGTTCTGAAAGTTTTATTTCTTAAAAAATGAAAAGACTGAAAGAGTAAAAGTTAATAGGATTGAGTCAATAAATTTCATTTACGTTTTAGAAAATAAATCTTTAAGAGTAATAATTTATTTTTAAAACTTAAAAAAATGAATTACCGAGAGGAATAGGCAAATATGGATTGATTTTTTCTTGTACAACATAGGGTTCTTTCTTTGGCAAAAAATTCCTTTTAATCTCTGTTTTATTAACTTTGCCTCAAGATAAATCCTAATTATCAAACTTTTAAATAAATATTTCAATGAACGTAAAGACTATTTTAACCTTAGTTTTATTCTTTTCTTTTGCAGCTTGTAGTTCTGATAAAAAAGATCCAACTAAAGATGGAGAAACACCAATAATTAAAGTTTTTAATTACCAAAATTTTGAATTACAAGCAGGAGATTTACTATTTCAAGATGGAGACTGTGGTGATTTTTGCGAAGCAATTGAAAAAGTCACCATAGGAATTAATGGAGCAAGGCTATCACACATAGGAATGGTTGTTCCTATCGGAACCAATGGTCTTGCAGTAATTGAGGCAGTAGAAAAAGGAGTGAAAATCACCCCAACCGGGGAATTTTTCAATCGTTCCATGGATGGAGCTGACAACAGTAAAGTGCTCGTAGGAAGATTGAAAAAAGAAAAGCAATCACTTATCCCGCAAGCAATACGATTTGCACAATCAAAAGTCGGAAGTGATTATGATTCAAGATTCAACCTACTGAATGATAGTTATTATTGCTCTGAGTTAATCTATGCAGCATTCATGGACGCGAATGGTGGAGAGCCAGTTTTTGAATTACAAAAAATGACTTTTAAAGATCCTGCAACAAAGTCAACTTTTCCAGCTTGGGAAACTTATTTCAAAGATTTAGGAATGGAAATTCCTGAAGATGAACCAGGATTAAACCCAGGAGGAATATCTCGTTCCCCTCATGTGGACATTGTTCACGCCTATGGAAAGCCGGCTGGCTACAAAAAATAAAAAATTATCAAAATCAAGAGTTCAATTAAAATCAAAACGTCTCATATGCCTGATTTTTTATTGGACTCTTGATCTTGACTAAGATTATTTCCCCATATGAAAAATTTATTTTTCTTCACTTTACCCTTTATTTTTATTAGTTGCGAAACTCTACTTAAGCAATCGATCATTCAATCCTCATCAAAATCTTCAGAAATTCTTTTTGCCCACACAGACCATTTATCTCTTCCTTATCTTGACTCGTTTTACGAAACTTTTAGAATACTAGTAAGTAAGATCACTTATTTGATAAAAAAATACTTTATCGCTTTTTTGAATGAAGAACCTATAATCAACTACCACCCAAAAGCAACAGTAGTAGATAAAATCCAAGTAGCCAAATTGGCTCACACAGGAAAATTAACTAATAAAAACCAAACTTGTGTGATTAGTTCATTTAAACAAGAGACAGAAAGAGATATTCAATTAATTATCGAATTTAGTGTTCCAAATAAAGAAAAAGCAGAACGATTAGCACCCATAGATTCTACTCTAAAATCAAGGCATTTAATGATAAAAAATATCCTTGGTGGGTAGCAAAAGAATATTAGCTTTTTTAAATCTAGAAATCCAAACAATCATAATCATCAATGAATTACAAGACCATTACCTCCACTAGTATCGGCGAATTTAAAGATCGTGGCAGTAAATTTTTTGCTTATGCCTACCCTTCTTACTCTGAAGAAGAATGGCAACTCCAACTTGAAGAAGTAAAGAAAGAACACTTTAAAGCTCGGCACCATTGTTATGCTTTCCGATTAGGTTTAGATAAAAATAACTTTAGAGCAAATGATGATGGCGAACCATCTGGTACTGCAGGTCGTCCGATCCTTGGGCAAATTGATAGTTTTGGGTTAACTAATATTTTCATTGTGGTTGTTCGTTATTTTGGGGGAATAAAACTGGGTACTTCTGGTTTGATAAATGCTTACCGAACATGTGCTCAAATTGCTTTAACTAATTCTAACATCATCGAAAAATCTTTGGATGACATTTTTCTAATCACTTTCGATTATGCATTAATGAGTGAAGTGATGAATACTTTAAAAAAAGTAAATATCGAAATTGTCAGCCAAGATTTTGGCAACATTGGAAAAATCACTATTGCTATTCCTAAAAGTGAGTTGGAGAAAAAAATAATTTTAATCAAAGCTGGATTTGCAAAAGTACGAGTAGAAGAAGTAGCCGATTTGGAAGAAATTGAAGGAATAAAATTTGATTATTTATTTACTCGATAGGTTGTTTAATAAATATGTAAAAGGTTTGTTGTAAAGTATTACAACAAACCTTTTACATATTTATTATTAAAACTGAATTACTTTATTTATGAATCGTTATATCCCCCATTTTCATAATAGCACTTCCATCCAATTTACATTTTCCAGATAATAGATATATGTAAACTCCTTCTCCAACAGTCCTACCTTTATATTTTCCATCCCATGCAAAATCGTAGTTATTCGATTCAAAAACTAATGCTCCCCAACGATCAAATACTCTAAAGTATTCAATATCCTCAATCGTTCCAGAATACATTTTGTACAAATCATTAATACCATCTCCATTTGGAGAAAATGCATTTGGCATTGATATTAAATCTTCACTACACTCATTTATCTTTCTCACTCTCACAATTTCAGAATCAAAACAACCTGTTTCTAAATTAGTAATTACAACAGTATAATTTATCGAAGTATCAAGTGTAGCAGTTGGGTTTGGACAATCTGTACAACTTAAACCAAATCCTGGACTCCACTGGTAATCATAATCTCCAGACTCCAATGATGATACATCTAATAAAATAGGTTCTCCTGGAAAATATCGATATAATTGGGCTACGTTCATAAGTGGAATATCCAAAACTTCCACTATGGCAGAGGAGGTATCTGGAGGACAAGTTCCCGATCTTGCAATGACCGTATATTCAGTTGTTTCTGTAGGCGATGCTGTTGGATTTTCTATAGTAATACCTGAAAGTCCTTCAGGTGGTGACCACAAGTAAGTATCAGCAATTCCAATTGGTTCCATAATCAATGAGTCTCCCAAACATATACTTTGATCTAATAAATCAATCTCTGTTTTCTCAATTATGTTTACCAATACTGAATCATTTAGAATACAATCTCCATTTTCTAATGAAAAATAATATGTGGTCGTTTCAGTTGGTGCTGCAACTGGATTAAAAACATCTGTTTGATTCAAAGTAGCAGCAGGTGTCCAAAGCGGTATTCCCTCTCCAAACCCAGTCAATTGTGCAGAAGAACCGATGCAAATTGCCATATCATCGCCAGCATCAATATCCTCAGGTGTCAAAATATTTATTGTTATTGTATCAAATAATTCACAACCGAAATCTGAATCTACTCTGACGATATAAGTCGAAGTTTCATTTGGAGAGGCTATTGGATTTGGACAAGCTGCACAATTCAATCCATCAGATGAAACCCAGAATGGATTATTCCCTCCAAGTACTTGTAGATGAGCAGTATCACCTTCACAGATTGTCCTATCATCTCCCAATAAATCTTGAAATTCATAAAAAACAGAAACAGTTGTTGAAGCTGTACTTGAACAACCAGAGAGATTAGTTACTGTGACTGTATATATAGTATTAGATGCTGGATTTGCAATTGGATTGTTACACGCATTATAACAAGTCAATCCTGCTGCTGACTGATCCCAATCGTATCCAACTAAATTATCTCCACCACTCGCAAATATTTGTGTTACATTATTTGCACAAATGGTAGTATCATTTGAAATAGTAATAATTGGAATCGCCTCATCACGAACATTCACAGTTACCGTTTTGGAATAAGTACAATTCTCAGCACTGACAGCAATAAAAGAATAGGTGGTGGTATCCAAGGGGTTTACTGTTGGATTTAAGCAATCTGTGCAACTCAATGTAGGATGATCTTCCCAATAATAATTCACTCCTGTTGTATCTGAAAAAATAGAAGCTTGCAGACTCACTACTTCTCCTTGACAGATCGTTGTATCTTTTGATATATCTATTTCAACAAAAGGAAAAACATTAACCACTTTTGAAATGGAATCCATACATCCTTTATTACTCGTAACCCTCAATTGAATAATTGCATCTTCACCATCCAAATAAGTATGCAATGGATTTTGCATTGTTGAAGTTGGCGAAGGACTTGAAGCTGAAAAAGTCCAATCCCATTTTTCAATAAAACCTGTTGAAATGGTTGAACCATCTGTAAATGAAACTGGCAATGGTGCACATCCTTCATCCGCTGACCTTGCAAAATCTGCTAAGGGTACCTCATCCACAGAAATATAATCTACTTTAACAATCGTATCCAAGCATGAACCATTATTTACTATCATTGTCACATCAAAAACTCCAGGAATGTTGTAGGAAATTTGGGGTTCTAAATCTGTTGATATTGAAGGACTTCCTCCTTCAAAAAACCATTCAACTCCAATAATAGGATTAGATGAATTGGTTAGATTTACAAATGAAACCGGTGGGTTATCGTTACAAATATGAGTTTGATTTGATGAAAAGTCTGCCACCAAGGCAACTAAAGCAATCGTATCTTGTGGTGCAATTGGACGAATACAGCCATCATTATCTACTAAAATCAGGGTTGGTACAAAATCATAATTTTGAGTATAAAAATGAGAAACCGTATCTGCAATTTTATACCCACTTGTATCCAAAACTCCATCTCCAAAATCCCAAATATAATTATAAAAATCATTTGACTCTGCAATGAAATTAACCTCAGTCGGAATACATGGATTGTCCATTTCAAATATAAAAGAACCCTCTGGACCATCTAGAGTAATAAATTTCTCCTTGGTCATAGTATCTCGACAAACATCATTTGCAATAGCAATTAAGGTTACATTAAACTCTCCAGGAACAGTATAGACGTTAGGTGGATTTGTTAAATTAGATGATCCACTACCATCTCCAAAATCCCATTCATAACTAGTTGCATTTTGTGATAAGTTCTCAAAATTAGCAATCAATGGCGGACAAGAAGCTGATGAATTATCTGAAGTAAAATCAGCTATAGGATTTTCAATTACTACATAATCTTTGAGGCAATAAGAGTCAGTACATCCATTGATATCAGTTACAGTCAAACAAACAGTATAAATACCTTCCGATGAATATTCATGTGTTGGATTTTTGTCTGTAGAGGTATCTCCATCTCCAAAAGTCCAATCATATGCTAGGCCCGTTCCATCTGATTGATTTAAAAATTGTATTGTAGAAATTGTACATCCCAAAGTATCCCCTGTAAATTTGGCTAAAGGTTGAGTAACGTTAACTGCATCTGGAATATTAAAACTACTTTGACAATTCCAATCATCGGTTACAATCAAAGTAACGGGATAAATCCCAACCGAATCAAATATAATATTAGGGTTTTGAAGATTAGAATTGATATATCCATTTCCAATATCCCAATCCCATGAAATAATATCTCCAAACAAACTTTCACTATTTTCCAAAAAATCCACCTCTATTGGATTACAACCAAATGGTGGAGTCGCTTCAAACTCAACTGTAGTTATTCCATTCACATTTATTTCTCCATTATAGCTTGTTGAATCATTACAACCATTTACATCAGTAATCACTAATAAAATATTATTATAAGTTCCTGGTGTATCAAAAATAATTTCTGGATTTGAGCTTGAACTATTTGAGAAAGATGCACCACTATTTGATGACCAAGAATAAGTTTGCCCGAAATCAGAATTATCCTCCACAAAAAGTGTCAAGGGTACACATCCTCGTGTAGTATCCAATGAGAATTCTGCTTTAGGTTCTGTTATATAGTATGATAACTCAGTAGTATCTGCACAACCACTTTCTGAGTTATAGGTAGCCAAGGTTATTGTATAGTTTCCTGTTTCGGGAAAAGTATAAGAGGCTACCGACATCGAAGAGGTATCATTGGTCGTAGTCAAATCACCAAAATCCCAAGAGATTGTCTCAGCCCCTATTGAATTGTTTATGAATTGAAGATCATATGGATTATCACAATCATTTTCAATTGAAAATACTGCCTTTGGAGCTAGCATATGAATATAATTTTCCACTTCCAACTCAGCCTCACAACCATAATGAAAAACTACCAATGAAACATCAAACGCACCAGTATCGACATATTCATGCTCTGGATTTTCATAAGGAGAATGAATACTATCTCCAAAAGACCAATACCACTGATCAGCGAATGGACTAGATAGATTTGTAAAAACTATATTTTCATTAATACAAGCAGCTATTGGAGATGCTTCAAAATTTACCACTGGCTTCATACCAACACATACCTTATTTTCTATAATCGAAGTGTCTTTACAACCTAACTCATTTACTACTGCTAATAGGATATCAAAACAACCAGTATCCGGAATTGTAAATGATGGATTAGCATCTGTCGAAGTAAATACTCCAGTTGGTGTTTCTATTTCCCAGTACCACTCTGAGATGGGAACTACTGAAGAGGATGCATCTTCCAAGCTAAAGGTTAATGGAACACAACCTTCAATATCATTTCCCTCAGCAATATCAGCTTTGAGCTCAATAACTTCTATCGTATCTACAATAATTTTATTTGAACAACCTGTAACATCTGATATAGTCAAATAGATTGGATAGCTTCCATACTCTGTAAAAGTGACACTTGGATTCATCTCAGTTGAGGTACCGGCCTCCCCATTTTCTCCAAACTCCCAAAACCAAATTGTCGTATTTTGAGTTATTCCTACGAAACTTGAGGTATGTGGAAGTTCACAACCAATACTATTATCTGAAACATAATTAGCGCTTGGCAATTCATTAACCTGAATACATATATCAGACAAAACTGTAGTTGAACACCCATTCTTAAACCGCGTTAATGAAACAGTATAACAGCCTAAAGTGCTATAAGTATAGGAAGGATTAGCATCACTGGAAAATCCTCCATCTCCAAAATCCCACATTACGTTATCTGCAATCGAACCTGAAATATCCTCAAAATTAACTGCAGTGCCAGAACAAACTATTGCTTGGTCAAATGTAAAATCTATTGGATAACCTACAACAATATAATCCTCTAAAACAACAGTTTCAATGCATCCAGTTATCTCATTTACACCCATAATAGTGACATCGTAAGTTCCTGAAGTTTGATAAGTCACCGTAGGAGGGGTATCTCCAACAAAAGTGACACCATTACCAAAATCCCAAGTATAATCAATATCTTCCTCTATATTTTGATTTGCAAAATTAACATTAAATGGTGGCGTACATTGAAATTGATCATCTGCTGAAATCTGAATATCTGCAACTGGTGATACTATAATAAAGTCCTCTTTAGTTACAGTTCCTAGGCAACCATTCTCATTCAAAACAGTCAAACTAATATCGTAACTATCTGAAATACTGTACACATTTTCGATTGAAGTCATTGTACCATCATCCAGAATAACTCCTTGGTTACCACCAACCCCCCAAATCCATTCAGTGATTGCCCCATCTGATGAAATAGACAAATCTTCAAAAACTATTTCAAGGGGTGCACAACCTGATGTATCATTAGCTGTAAATTGTGCTGTTGGAATTTCAAAAACGGTAATATAGTCTACCTTACATTCCGTATCTGAGTCTCCATTATCATCAGTAACGGTCAAACAAATTTCATAAATCCCCTCCGGAAAAATCCTTCCAGCTTGCTTAGTATTAACAGCAACTCCTCCTAAATCCCAACTCCATTTGGTAATCATACCATTTTCCGAAGTAGACAAATCAGAAAATGATACTGCTAATATCCCACAACCTTCTGTTATATTGGTCGAAAAATTTGCATTTACTTGTGCTTTATTTTCTGTTAAAAATAAGCCCATACATGCCATCAAAATAAATAATTTTCTTAAATGCATATAAGTTTTATTTGAGGAAACCCTAACACAAGTGACCTATACTCTTGTAAATTAAGGTATTTTAAAAATCAAAATTTAAAGTTTTGTGGTATGGTATGCTGATGTAGAAATTCGTTTAAACTCTCCAAGTGATTAATGTAAATATTCACATTAAATACTTGTTAATCAATTAGTTATATTAATAACTAACGAAAAAAATAAATAAAACGGGGAATTTTTTATTTTGAAAATGGATATTAGAAAGGTTATTTTTAAAAAAAATAATTTTCTTCTAGGGGAAGATAATCCGATTTCACAAGGAGTTACAAATAAAAAATGCAAAGATGATGCCTAAGAAATTTAAATTATTAACATTAACCAAAATTTAAGAAAAACTTGAAAACATCTAAAGCAAAAGTGAAAATTGTTTTTGTACATTTGATAAGAGAGTGACCAAATTTTAAAGCGACGACCTAGATTATGTTTCCATTATGAATGCATTTACCACTGTTTTGCTCGATTGTAATAAGAAACTCTTGAACAAAAAATATCATTTCTATTTTCATTCTCTTTATCTTCCGGATTCTGATAACCAAACAATTTAGATGACAAAGATCATAGTGAATGAAAAAGAATTTTACCTCTAAAACAAAAAGGCTAGGTTTTACACAAAATCAATCAAAATATGTCAAATAAAAAGTTAACCTTTTGGCCTACCACCGCATTAGTTATTGGTAATATGATAGGTTCAGGCATATTTTTACTGCCTGCATCACTTGCAGCATTTGGTGGAATTAGTCTAATTGGTTGGTTAGTTTCCTCCTTTGGAGCCATTCTATTAGCTATTGTATTTGGGAACCTTAGTCGCCTCATGCCCAACTCCCAAGGAGGACCATATGCATACACTAAAGTCACCTTGGGTGAATTTCCTGCATTTCTCGTGGCTTGGGGATATTGGGTATCTGTTTGGTGTACAAATGCTGCCATTGCAGTTGCTTTAGTTGGTTATTTAACCATTTTTTTTCCAGGATTAGCCAATAATTCAATATTTTCTATTTTAACTGGACTCTTTTTTATTTGGTTTTTCAGTTGGTTAAATTCAAAAAAAATTCGAACTATTGGTCTCGTTCAGTTAATCACCACAGTTCTAAAAATAATTCCAATTCTATTCATAGCTCTAGTTGGTTTTTTTTTCGTCAATTCGGATTTTTATTTCCCTTTGAATTTGAGTTCGGAATCAAATTTATCTGCCATTGCAACGACAACAACTTTAACATTTTTTGCATTTCTAGGGATGGAAAGTGCAACTATTCCAAGTACTAAAGTGGAAAATGCTTCTACAACTATTAGGAAAGCAACTATTCTTGGCACCATCGTTACCATCTTTGTTTATGTTTTCAGTTCAGCGGCCATCATGGGAATTATTCCGGCAGAAACATTGGCTAAATCATCTGCTCCATTTGCAGATGCTGCTGCTATTTTCTGGGGAGAATCTGCCAAATATTGGGTTGCAGGAGGTGCAGTCATTTCCACCCTTGGCGCATTAAATGGATGGATTCTAATTCAAGGCCAAATTCCAATGTCAGCAGCACAAGACAAATTATTTCCTAAGGTTTTTGGAAAAAAAAATAAACACAACTCGCCAACTATTGGTATTTTTCTTTCCAGTATTTTAGCCTCAGGTTTGATGATGCTAAATTATACGGAAAGTTTGGTAAGTGCATTTACATTTATGATGACTCTATCAACCCTTTCAGTAATAACACCTTATATCTTCTCAACTGCTAGTTATTCGATTTTACTCTTTTCAAAAAAAGAAAAAGGAACTACAAGGAAACTCATAATTGCATTTTTAGCTTTTTGTTTTTCCATTTTAATTATTGTTGGTAGTGGCCAAGAAGTTGTTTTTTTGGGTTTTTTATTACTAATGTCTGGTATCCCTTTTTATGTTCTATTAAAAAAACAATAATAACTTCAAAATTGAAATACAATTTCAGATTTTCATTTTTAATATAAACTATACTTATGAAGAAAAGATTTTTCATTAATCCTGATATAAAAAAAGCAGAAACACTGCCCGCTACCTTTTATCGCGATGCTGATATTTTTAAAGAAATAAAAGAAAAGATATTTGTAAAATCTTGGCATTGGATAGGCGACGAAAATTTAATCACATTTTCAGAATCTGTTTTCCCTTTGACTCTTTTGGAAAATTATTTAGATGAACCTATTCTTCTATCAAAAGATAAAAATGATAATATCAGATGTATGACTAACGTTTGTACTCATCGAGGAAACATTGTAGTCCAGCATCCAGCTAAAACCAAAAATTTAATGTGCTCTTATCATGGCCGCCGCTTCGAACTAGATGGAACTTTCAAAAGAATGCCTGAATTTAGTGAAACAGAAAATTTTCCAAGACCTTGTGACAACCTTCACCAGTTCCCAATTTTCAATTGGAAAAAATTTCTTTTTACAAGTCTTGATCCAATGTTTGATTTTTCCGAAATAGCTAAAAAACTCAATGAGCGCCTGGCCTTCCTACCTCTTCATGAATTTAAATTAGATAAAAGTAAAGGTAAAGACTATTTAATTAATTGTCATTGGGCATTATATTGCGATAATTACCTAGAAGGATTTCACATACCATTTGTCCATGCAGACTTGAATAGTGTTTTAGATTATGGTAATTATAAAACTGAAATATATAAGCATTTCAATTTACAAATTGGGTATGCTGATGATGCGCAAGAAGTTTTCAACTTACCAGAAGGGCATGTTGATTATGGTAAAAAAGTAGCAGCATATTATTATTGGATTTTCCCCAATATGATGCTCAATTTTTATCCTTGGGGCTTGTCAATTAATATTGTAAAACCTATTAGCTTAAACAAAACCAAAGTTTCCTTTATATCTTATGTTTACGATGAATCAAAATTAGAAAGCGGTGCAGGAGCATTGTTAGACAAAGTAGAAAGAGAAGATGAGTTTGTTGTGGAAGGTGTACACCAAGGTCTTAAATCTCGCTTTTACAAAGCAGGAAGATTCTCCCCTACAATGGAAAAAGGAGTTCACCATTTTCATTCCTTGCTTGCAAAATACTTGTATTGAAAAATAATAAATTAAGGGTTTATTTTTAGGAATCTCAATAGAAAACCTTAACAATTTTCTTTTTAAAACTAGGACTTTAATAAATAAACCTAAATAAAAATGCCTACATTATTAATGTAAAAAGAAAGGAATTATTCTTTCCCTCCTTTTAGCTTATCTTGATAATTCCTTAGACTAGTCCAGTCCCCATTGCTAGCCATTTTTGCTTGTTTTGGCCAGGTACTTGGATTTGCTAATTTGTAAGAAGAACCTGCATTATCCAAAACAACTTGAATATCCTCTAATTTGATTTTGGATAATTTTTTCCAAGTTATAATCCCCTCTCCTTTCAATAAATTTTCAATTTTTGGGCCGACGCCTTCAATTACTTTAAAATCATTTGGTTTAACATTGGCAAAACCCAAAAACCTAAAATATAATTTTTCTACCTTTGAGTTCGTTCCCTTATCACCTGAACTTCCAAGTTTTTTTTGTATTGCAACTAATTCATCCCAGGTACTTTTATCGGCTAATCCTGCTTGCTCAGCCCAAGAAGAGGGATCATGCATTTTATATCTAGCACCTTCTTTATCTAAAATCTCCCGAAGTCGATCAGTAGTAGTATTTGATAATTGTTTCCAAGTATCAATTCCTTCACCATGCAACACACCTTCAATTTTTGGCCCGATACCTTCAATAACTTGTAGATTACTATCTGCAAAGGCTAAAGTATATCCTGAGCTCTGCCCGCCAAAATCTTCCTTCCCTTTGTAATTATTTTCTTTTTTTTTATTCTTTGTCTTCTTCTTAGACTTCTTCTTAGACTTCTTCTTGACTTTCCTCTTCTTATTCCTATCCCCTGATTCAGATTTATCCTCTATTAATCTAGATGCAAGCATCAATTCTAATTCAAAAATTCTAGCATTAAGAGTTTCTTTCTCTAAAGAAAAATCTTGATTAGGAACCGCTACAATTTTATTGCTTTCCATTTCCAAATCTCCATAACTAGATTTAAGTATAGCATAATCAGCTTCCATTTTAGTAATATTATCATAGGACACAGCTAATTTTCTCTCCAAATCAACAATATAATTTTCCAATTTCGAAACGCCCACATCTTCTCCTCCTTTTGATTCTAATTGATTATATTTTTCTTGTAATGCTTTGTATCGAACATTCGAGTCTAACAACCTTGATTTTGTAGTTGCAATTTCGCCGACTATTTTTTCTCGGTCATATTTTGCTTGTTCTACCTCAGATTCCGTTTTGGTCAATTTATTTTTCCAATTTTTTATATCTCTATGCAGTCCATTTATTTCGGCTTTTAAACGGTAATCTTTTATCCAATACCCAAGTAACCAACCTAAAAACCAAGCTCCTAACATTAACAAAAGAAGCCACAAGGAACAGTTTGGACAGATATCAAAGATTCCTAAATATATAGATACAGTCATCGTATTTTTTTTAAAAAATGATTAAAATAAGTCAACCCATCCTTTCGATAAGTTAATTCAATATTATCTCCACTCTCCTATTCTTATATTCGCCTTCCCTAGTAAGGTTTGAGGCAATTGGATATCGTTTTCCTTTAGAATCAACAGAAATTTTACTTTTATCGGCACCAAATTCCACTAACAAATTTCGAATTTTTATAGCTCGCTGCAATCCTAAGTGGTAATTATAAACAGGATCACCTGTACTATCTGTATGTCCATTAACAAGAGCAGACTTTCCCGTTTCCCGGAGATATACCGCTAATTCTAGGAGATAATCATCCATTTCTTTATTTTTTTCTTTATCGGAGGAATTAAATGGAAAATTAATAGTAATGTTATTTAGATCGAATTCACGAATAGTTGTTTCATCCACTCTTGATCTAGTAACCCAATTAAATTCGGATGCCTCGAAAGGATTATTTTTCGCACCTTCTATATCATCTACCAACTTACTATTTATGATTATGCGATCTTCACCGATAAAATCAATAAATAATTTCCTTAGTTCGTCAGCTCTAGCCATTCCCAGGTTTTCAAAACTATGCGGAAACTCCTCTTCTGAAAAATAATAACCTGTAATCTCTAAATCAATACCTTCTTCCAAGCCAATCAGGATTTCATTTTGATAATTTTCAAAATTATCAGAAGCAATAGGTAATTCATCTGACCAATTGAACGTTAATACTCCTTTATATTGATTGGTATTTATCTTTATTGAATCTTCATCAATAATTTGATCATCGACAGTCACAGCAGTAGACTTATCATTGCTAGAGGTACCTATAACTTTGAATGTATATAACCACTGTCCTATGATAAAATAGAGTATTGTAAAAACCATTAAAAAAATTATTCTTAAACTCATTGGTATATTTTGTAAAAAAATTAGGGAGGCTAAAATTTACGTATTAGCTAATATAAAAAAATTAAAATGAAAAACAGACTAAATCAGGCTGTTGCAAATACCCTAAGGATTAGACGAAAAGATTTTAAAAAAGAAACGTTATTTGTCTTCTTACGTAAAAAAATCAGAGAAACATTTAGTCAACTATTTCTTCAAAAATCAAAATAACATTTAAATGAAAATTTTAGTTATTGGAGGAGGAAACATGGGATTAACCTATGCACAAAGTTTTTTAAGAAGTCATATTACTAGCAAGGAAGATATGATGATCTTAGAGAAGTCTCCCGAAAAAGCAGCAATCCTCTCACAAAAAGACATAGGCACTGTCTATGGTTCACCCGAAGGATGTTTTACAATAGCAGATTTAATCATTTTTGCTGTCAAACCTCAAGATGCAAACGTATTGTTTGAAACGCTAAAACCACTTGCGGATAACCAACAAGTTTTTATGTCAATCATGGCTGGAGTTAAAATAGAAACGATTTGTGAAGCGCTTGGTGTCAAAAAGGTGATTCGAGCAATGCCCAACCTACCTGCCCAAATTGGAATGGGCATGACTGCTTTTACTTCTTCTAATGAAGTAACCAGAATCGAATTAGTTATGGTTCAAAACCTCCTCAATACCACTGGAAAAACTATTTATGTTGAAAATGAAAAAGCCATTGATGCTTCAACTGCTATTTCTGGGAGTGGCCCTGCATATGTTTTTTATTTTATGGATGCAATGATGAAAGCTGCTAAAGAAATGGGATTTAATGAATCTGAGGCTGAGCTTTTAGTGAGTCAGACTTTCAAAGGCGCCGTTGACTTGTACAATAAAAATAATTTCTCATGTAAAGAATGGATTGCCAAAGTTTCTTCAAAAGGTGGAACTACAGAAGCTGCAATGGCCTTCTACCAAAATGAAAGTTTGAATAAAGATATTATTGCTGGAGCTCAAGCAGCATTTGATCGGGCAGAGGAATTAGGAGGGGTTAATGTTTTTAAATAAAATACCTACATTTATGACAATGGTAAAACCCCAATAGGAATAATTTAATAAAAAGCTCTTCTGTTTATACACATCACTACTATTTTTTTTAACTTATCTTGTAAAAAATTTCGAAGTTTTTCTCACCTATTTTCCATCATTGCTTTCTTTTAAAACAAAAAAATTAGACTTTATTTTTGAGGTACTTAGTTGTTTTTGCCACTAATTAACTAACCTAACAAAATTGTGATTTAATCTTTGGTTTTGGTAGGACTTTAAAACTGATATACTTCAGAACAGACTTTTGGCAACAAGAATTTAATACAATCAAATGTTTGATTACCTAATAATGCTGATATAGACTTTTATTAATAATAACAACCCTGCATCAGGATAATGCAAGGTTGTTTAGGTTTTGTGGGATAAACAAAAAACGTTATTTTTCTACATAGTACGAATGTTTCAAAGTACCCTTCAAATATAGATGTATTAAAAGTAAACATTTGTGATAAAAGTCACAAAGAAGATTAATTTTGCTGATCGTTTACCAGTTAAAAATCCGGCATCTTCAATGATTCAAGGCCATTTGGTTTTATACGATAGCTAATAACATTATGAAATGCACAGAGGTTGTTGTTTCAGATCAATGCAAATTTAAGTTTGTAAAAAATAAATAGATGAAGATAAAAGTCATGAATTAAGAGTGGTACCACTCTTAATTCTGGTTCTACTCCATAAATTAATCTACTTTACTACATTTAATAATCCAATAAAAAAACCCCACACTCAAATCAATGGTGTAAGGAATTTTTGGCTATTGGGATATTAAATACACGGGATTGTTTTATAAATACTGTTGTCTATTTGAATATGCTACAAATATAATTGCAATAAAAATAAATATATGTGACATTTATCACATACATATGGTGTTTTTAATCATTAGTTATTCCGGAAAAAACCAAACCATGTCGATCATTCAACCTTGAAAAATATATAAACTAGAAAACTATTACCACTTTTATTATTAATAACCAATAGACCATAATTCTTTTTCCAAATAGTCACCTCATCGTTTGATATAATTACTAGTGTAGTCATTGACAATGATTAAACCCCAATGAATGAAGTTTTAAGTAGACTCTGTTGCCTTGCCACAGGAAGTTACTATTTGAATATTTGGTATTTTCAAGGATTAATAGATCGATTTGGTCTTAAAGGTGAATAGCTCATTTTACAAGAAATTAAATCCACCCGAATCTAATTTCCCCTTTTGAAAAAAAACAGAAAAAACATCTACTAAAGTAAATTTGATTAGTCGACCTAACAATAATAGACTGCCATTCATATCATTCAAATAATATAATTCAATACTTTATATTATCTATAAAGCATTAAATCTCTTACAAATGAATTAAAAACGAGCGTCTGATCAGATAAAATAATAAGATTAGGCGATGTACAACCAGTTGCAAACAAGCACGAATAATATATAGTTAAGAAGAAATTTAAAAAGGTAAATAATTTACCCTCGCGTTACCTTATGTGCAATACATCTGAATTCTCACATAATATTTAATATTTCCTCTTGGATAGTCTTTGATTTATCTTTTGAATACCAAAGTTGTGCTTTCTTTTTTGCCTCAGCCCAAATGCCTTTACTTTCACCAGGATTATTTATTGCATTAAACTTTGCATCCATCACTATTTTCTGTAATTCTAAAGGACGTGGTCCCCAGCGATTTAATACTTCCAAAGTTTTAGCATCTAGTATAATCAAAATTGGAATAGATCGAGTTCCATTAGTTAAAAATTGATCCATTATACCCAAATTTTCATCTCGAAGGATTATGTTTAAATCGATATATTCATTTTCTAATGCTAACTTGTTAATCACCGGCATAATTTGGGCAGCATCTCCGCACCATGCCTCTGTTATTACGAGCCATATAACTTTCCTAGTTTCTCTTTGAATTTGAGTAATTGTATTTTCAGTCAAACGAGTTGTTTTATCCAAGCGTTTCATTCGGAAAATATTTAACTTTGTATAATTCATCATAGCAACACTATGATTTATTCCAGTAGTTTTTCCTTGGTCAAATAGTTCATAAACCTTTGTTTGATAAGCATCATAACTCCAAGCTTTATTGATAATATTTCTAAGTAGTTTTTTCATTAATTACTTTTTACCAATGACTTTATAAAATAATATTTTTTGATTAACAGAAAAAGAGACCTGAGGTTTAAAAAAAATCAACTTACCCATAAAAACACAAGTCGACTTTTATAAAATATTTCATTAAAAGTCTGATTTAAACTAAAAATCAAGAGTCGTTATCTCCTTATTTGTTACCACTCATTTGTCGGCTATTATCCAGTATAAAACGCATCAAATTTTCTGAGTACTTTGTGAAGTTTTTAATTTTGGAAAAATTAAATCTTCAACTAATGAAAAAATTCTTTACCAACAAAATATTACTCCTATTAATAATAGTATTTAGTTTTATTTCAAAAAATTTAACTGCTCAAACACTAGAGGAAATTACTAACCCTCCTGATTATACCTTGAGTTGGTTTTCTGGAGGAGAAGAGGGGAATTTATTTTTCGAATATTTCGATCCGAATTTTTACACAAACTTATTTCACTATGACGGAATGAATTTAAATTCAATCCCATTTATGGGTGATTTGAATTTCCCATTTTATTCTCATGAGTTTAATGGCAATTTTTATTTTACAGCCTACGATGCAAATTTCTACCAAATGCTTATTGAATATGACGGTGGAGGAAATGCTGCTGAATTCGTCATTCCGACAGGCCTTCAATATGGAGGATACATCGGAGAATACAATTCAAAAATGTATCTTTTTTTGTATGATACAAATTTCAACACCATCTTATATGAATATGATGGTACCAATTTAACAGAAGTAGGATCACCTGCAGATTTAACCTTCGGAAATTTCGTTACCATTTTTAACGATGTGATGTATTTAGCATTTTATGATAATAATTTTGATTATCAGATAGTGGGATTTGACGGAACAACTTTCACTCCGATCGCAAATCCAACAGGTGTTGAATACTCTTTTTTTATAGGAGAATCTGACGATCAAATGTTTTTGTCTTTCTATGAAGATTTAAATTTCACTAATTTTTTATATCTGTTTGATGGTAATACTCTTACTGAAATTGCTAATCCAGTTGGATTCGAATTCTCCTGGGTTGTCTTTTTAGCCCCTGATGGAGGTACTTCGTACTTAAATTATAACGATCCAAATTTTTATAGCTTTATTTTCGAATTAAATGGATCAACATTAACTCAATTACCTGTACCTGCAAACTACCAATTTCCATTTTACGTCAATAGATTTGATGGCAGAGATTTCTTCGGAATGTATGATGTGAATTTTAACCAATTTCTTTTTGGTTACGATGGAACTGAATTTATAGAGGTCGATGGTCCAGCAGGATATACATTTTCTCAATATGCTGATACCATTTCAGGTAATGCCTACTATGTTTATTATGACATTAATTTCAATAATCATTTGACAAAATTAGAAACAGGAAGTAATTCAGTAATTGAGGTAACTGGACCAGCTGACTTTACGTACAGCAACTTTGCAGGTTCTGTAAATGATAAACTCTTCCTAGGATATAATAGTACTAATTTTGAACAAACACTTTTCATTTATGATGGAAATGATTTTGCGCAAGTAGAGAATCCATTAGGGAAAGTGTACAGTTTTATGATGACAGAAGATCAAGGATATTTATATTTAAGATATAATGACCTTAGTTATTACCAAGGAACTTTATATAAATTACGTCCAAACTCAATTCCTACATCGGCTGATAATTCAGTTACTACTTTTATCAACATTCCTTATTTCTTTGAGCAAAATGATTTTTCATTTGTAGATACAGACGGAAGTGATACTTTAAGTTCAATTATGATAACAGAAGTAGAATCAGTCGGAAATTTATTCCTCGAAGGCGCGCATGTTTATGTTGGAGATATTATATTAGCAGAAGATTTAACTAATTTGGTATTCTTTCCAAACACTGGTGATGAGAACTTGAATTATGATTCATTTAAATTTAAAGTGTCTGATGGTGATGACTTTAGTGATGAAGAATATGTTATGACGATCAATGTAATTGATCCAGCAACTGCAACAACAGATCATTTTTTACACGCAAATACATCATTATATCCAACTCCCGCTGATCAATTTATTACACTTCAAATTAATTCACTAGAAACTATTGTGTCCTTAAATGTGAGAATAATTGCAATGGATGGGCAAGTTGTTTTGCATCAATCATTTGACCAAATTGGAGAAAAATTTCAACACCAGTTTGATTTAACGAACTTAGCAACTGGGCAGTATATTTTACAAGGAATCTCGCCAAATGGAATTGTGGCACAATTGATTTCTATCGCGAGATAACTAAGGTAATTAGCTATTCTGAGTAAAAAAAAGCTGAGTAAATTAATTTACTCAGCTTTTTTAAAATTTTTTGAAAAAAATTACTCACCAATTTTAATCAACTCAACCTCAAAGAATAAAACAGAATTAGGTGGAATTCCTTGATTACCTTGTGGTCCATAAGCTAAACCTGAAGGAATATAAAATTCATACTTAGCTCCTTCTTTCATCAATTGTAATCCTTCAGTCCAACCTTTAATAACACCAGTTACAGCGAAAGAGATTGGTTGTCCTCGTTGAACTGAACTATCGAAAACAGTTCCATCAATCAACTTTCCTGTGTAATGAACTGTAACCTTATCTTCAAGAGTTGGTTTTGCACCCGTTCCTTCCTGAATTACTTTGTATTGTAGTCCACTTGGAGTTACTTGAACACCTTCATTGGCTTTATTTTTTTCTAAGTACTCTTCACCTATTGCAGTATTCTTAAGTCCTTCTTCCTGCTGTTTCTTCTGACCAGCAACTTGCATTTTTTGCCCAAATGCAGCTAAAACAGCTTGAATTTGCTCTGACGTAAACCTTGGATTTCCTGCAACGCCCTCTCTAACCCCATTTGTGAACAAATTGACATCCATGCCATTTCCGTCTCCCAAATCTTCTTCGATTTTATTCAATGACTCAGATACAGATAATCCATAAGCATAAGAAACCGAATCTATCTCAGAACTCAGTGGTAAAGATACTCCTTCACCTGTTGAACCGTTTTCACAAGCAGTCAAGAAAATAATCGCAGGAATAAAATATAATAATTTTTTCATTTTTAATTTATAATGTGTTATCAATATGAATATCGGGCGCAAAATTACAAAAATATTAGTTATTCGAAAGAAATAATTGTTAACTATAAAAGGTTACCCCAATTTATTAACATTTGATTTAATTTTAGCAGTTGAAAAGAATATCTTTATCCTTGACCTACATAAATCTATCTTTATGATAAAAAATAAACTCCAAGCTCTTTTTAATCCCGAACAATATCATGGCTGGGGAAAAACTAGAAAGTATTTTGAAGGTTGGTATTATAAAATCATCAATGCTGATGAGTCCAAGGCTTTTGCATTTATCCCAGGAATTGCCATGGATGAGAACGGTGTTCAGCAAGCTTTTATTCAAATATTGGATGGGAAAAACCTTACAGCTGAATATCATAAATTTGGAGCTAATCAATTTATTCCTGAAAAAGGTAAATTTGAAATTAACGTGGCTAATAATTTTTTCTCTACCAAAAAAATTAATTTAAACTTACCTACAGTCCAAGGTGAATTAACTTTTGAAAATCAAGTTCCTTGGTCGAGTTCTTGGTATTCACCGGGAATAATGGGTCCATTTTCATTCGTACCTTTTATGCAATGTTACCATGGAATACTTAGTATGGATCATTCCATCAATGGTTCTTTAAAAATCAAAGGTGTAGAAATTGACTTTTCTAATGGAAGAGGATATATGGAAAAAGACTGGGGACAATCTTTCCCGAGTGGTTATATTTGGATGCAAACTAATCATTTTTCCCAACCAGGTATTTCATTAAAAGCTTCAGTTGCAAAAATACCATGGATGGGAACTTCTTTTATCGGATTTATTGGAGGAATATGGCTGTATGATCGTTTGATTGAATTTACGACTTATAATTTTACCCGATTAAGAAAATCTTTTGCCGATGAAAAAAAAGTGGAATTGGTACTGGAAAATAGAAAACATCTTTTGGAAATATTTGCACATCGGGAAGCAACTACTTCGCTCGCTTCTCCTATATCGGGTTTTATGGATGGACGAATTGAAGAAAGTATGACGTCAAAAATTGAAGTAAGATTAACTGATAAAAAAAATAAAAAAATATTACTGAATGACATTGGTAAAAATGGAGGATTGGAAGTAGCTGGAATTGTGAGTGAAATATTAATAGACAATTAAACATAACGAGATGTTCAAAACTAAATTTCTTTTTTATTGTTTGACATGCTTATGCTACTAGAATATGTTTTAACCAAAATTTTAAAACCTCTTCCCAAACATTAAAAAATCAGAATTTAATATTCATATATTGGTTTTAAATGATAAATGATAATCCCAAAATAATTCATTTTGAGAACTAGTCCATCTATAATTAAACTATATCTCTTAATTAACCTCCAATAATTAATGTAAAAAAATGAGGACAGAAATGGTAAAAAAATAACCAATAAAGTTTATTTTTATATCTATTTAGTTAGAAATCCTTTTTTGCTTTCTTTCAAAAACTAAACTGAGACGTTTTGCCGGCTATAATTTAACAAGATATTTACTGGCTTGATAAAAAACTTGGTTTTGATACATACTAAATCACCCAAAGAAAACCTTGACAAATAAGCTTTCAAAAAATCAACAGTTTTTAGCTTATCATCTTTTTTATATCTAATCGTATTTATACTAATAATAATCATCTATTATAAGTTAAACTAGTTTACTTATTATTAGGATTAAAAGCCATAAATTACACCTGGAAAAAAACAAGCTATTTAATGTTTTATTCCATCATTATTTTACCAGTTTAAAACCTTGACAAATGAGTGTACCTAGTGTTAGGTTCAACAAAAAAGACAGACCTGAATTTTATAAAGAATTAAACCGAAGAGTTAATAAATATTTTAAAGATAGAAATCTATCCAAACATGCAAACTTAAACATGAAACTCAAAACTGCCTTCATGGTTAGTTTGTATTTCATACCTCTTTTTGTTTTGCTTTCAGGGAAATTAACCACATTTTGGCCGATATTTGCAGCTTACATAATCATGAGTTTTGGTATGTCTGGCATTGGTTTATCCATCATGCACGATGCCAATCATGGCTCCTATTCTACTAATAAAACTGTTAATCATGTACTTGGATATTTGATTAACTGTATTGGAGGATATCATGTAACCTGGAAAATCCAACACAATGTTTTACATCATTCATTTACAAATATCCACGAACATGATGAAGATTTAAACCAAAATGTGATGCGTTTTTCCCCCAATCAGGAGAGAAAGCCTATTTTCAGATTTCAAGCATATTATTGCACCTTATTTTATGGATTATTATCGATTTTTAGATTTGCGGTTAAAGACCTTCAACAACTCTTACGATATAATAGAATAGGTTTGTTAAAAGACCAAGGACTTTCTTTCCCTGCAAGATTAGCTGAATTAATTACTGTAAAATCATTGTACCTCGCTATTACTTTGCTAATACCAATGTACCTATTACCTATTGCAATGTGGCAAACATTTTTAGCATTTTTTGTAATGCATTATATTTCAGGTTTAATCTTTGCCTACATTTTCCAACCTGCCCATATCATTGAAGAAGTTGATTTTTATGTAAAAGATGAAACTGGAAGTGTTGAAAACAATTGGGCTATACATGAAATGAGAACTACAGCAAATTTTGCAAACGGAAGTACTATTTTTGCTTGGTTCATCGGTGGGTTAAATCATCAAGTTGAACATCATTTATTTCCACATGTTTGCCATGTTCACTACAAGAAAATCTCAAAAATTGTCAAAGCAACTGCCGAAGAATATGATGTACCTTACTATGCTCACAAGACATTTTTTGATGCAATAAAAAGTCACCTTACCCTCATGAACCAGTTGGGAACAGGAGAATATGACAGGAAATTGAAAGAGAAAAAAATGCAATTAGATCTTGCAAAAGCCTAACTTCCTCATAAAATATTAAAAAAGGGCTAAATGACTAATAGATCGTTTAGCCTTTTATTTTTAATATTTACATATTACCAACATTTCCTCTACCTTTGGGCGCTCATTTAATAAAACACAAACCCGTAAAATAAATCACGACTTAGACTGGAAGTTTAAGACTCAAAAATATATATGACGTTTCAAGACCTAAATATAGTAGAACCGATTTTAAAATCTCTTAAAATCGAAGGATACACACACCCTACTCCAATACAAGAAAAATCAATTCCAATACTTTTACAAGGCAAAGATCTTCTTGGTTGTGCACAAACTGGTACAGGAAAAACCGCTGCTTTCGCTATTCCCATTATTCAACATCTATATAATGATAGAAGTCGACAATTAAATCGACGTAAAGTAAAGGCTTTAATTGTCACTCCTACTAGAGAATTAGCAATTCAAATTGGAGAGAGTTTTTCCACTTACTCGAAATTTACTAACATTAAAAATACTGTCATTTTTGGAGGTGTTAAACAGGGGCGGCAAACTAATGCTTTGCGAGACGGAGTAGATATTTTAGTAGCTACACCCGGAAGATTACTGGATTTGATCGATCAAGGCTTCATAAGTTTAAGAAATATTGAATACTTTGTTTTAGATGAGGCAGATCACATGCTAGATATGGGTTTTATTGTCCCAATCCGGAAAATCGTTTCAAAATTACCTGAGAATAGACACTCATTATTTTTTTCTGCGACGATGCCCCCAAGCATTGTCAATTTATCTGGAAAAATTTTGGGTAACCCTGAAAGAGTGACTATCAAACCTGAACAAGCAACTGCTGAAAAAGTGGACCAGGCTGTTTATATGGTTGCTAAATCAAATAAAACAAAACTTCTTATTCATATTCTAAAAGAAAAACAAAGTGACGCTACATTAGTTTTCTCAAGAACCAAACATGGTGCAGACAAAATTGTAAAATTACTTAATCGAGCAGAGATAAAAGCTGGTGCAATCCATGGAAACAAATCTCAAAATGCCCGACAGCGGGCATTAAAGGATTTTAAGGATGGTCGAATGGAAGTGCTTGTTGCCACCGATATTGCAGCAAGAGGAATTGACGTAAGCGACTTGTCTTTGGTGATTAATTACGATTTACCAAATATACCTGAAACCTATGTCCATCGCATAGGTCGAACTGGTCGTGCCAGAGCAAGTGGAATTGCACTTTCATTTTGCAACGAAGAGGAGAGAGCTTATTTAAAAGATATTCAAAAGTTGATTAAACAACAAATTGAGGTAATCAACGACCAACCCTATGTGGATGATTTAACTGAAATCATTGAAAAGAAAAAACCACAACAACGAAGATTTAAACGTAAACCTCAAGGTCAAGGTGGAAATAGAAGAGATGGAAGAGGTACTGGATCTACTGGTGGAAGAGCTGGAGGCAGCGGTGGAAGTAGAAGAAGAAAAGGAAACCCTGACCCAAAACCACCTAGCCGGCGAAATTAATTTTTATTAGGCAATAATTAATATGTTAATCTAAATCAAAACAATGATGTTAAAGTCTAAAGTTTGATTTAGATTGGCTTTATTTTACTAAAAGACTTTAAAACAACTCGGAAATCATCGCCGTAAGAGATCTATTAGGCCATAGGGAAGGATTGATCTGTCTGAGCGGAAATAATTTTTAAGCCCAGATTCTTTTTTATTTTGATAGTCGTATTTCTCAAAAGAATTGATCTATCAACCATTCAATTTAGAATAAAATATCTAAGTTGAACTAAGTATCAAAATCATATTAGATATCTCTCATCCTCCTTTTTATTTTTAACATTAAATATTTATCTCTTTTTATAGCACGTAACATACCTCCTCCTCATTCCTGAATTAAAAAATACCCATACTCCTTCCTTTTTTCATCCTCTTTTCATTAAATTGCAATCATATTCTCCACATAAATAACAATACACTTACATGAAAGTTTGCATTGCCGAAAAGCCAAGTGTTGCGCGTGAAATCGCCTCGATATTAGGAGCGAAAACTCGAAAAGACGGTTATTTCGAAGGCAACGGTTATGCAGTTACATGGACATTCGGACATTTTTGCACACTGCTTGAACCCAACGAATACCAAGCACATTGGAAAAGGTGGGACTTTGATTGCTTACCAATGTTACCCGGAAAATTTGAGACAAGACTTATGAAGGATGCTGGTGTGAAAAAACAGTTTAGCATCATCAAGTCATTATTCAAAAAAGCAGAAGTAGTCATCAACTGTGGTGATGCAGGGCAAGAAGGAGAATTAATTCAACGTTGGGTCATCAACGAAGCTAAATACAAAGGAAAAGTTTTACGACTTTGGATTTCCTCTTTGACCTCGGAAGCAATCAAAGATGGTTTTCAAAATTTAATGGATGCTAACCAATTTGACAATTTATATTTTGCAGGTTTTTCAAGAGCGATTGGCGATTGGATTTTGGGTATGAATGCAACTCGATTATACACCCTAAAATATGGAGGTTATAAACAAGTACTTTCCATTGGCAGGGTTCAAACGCCAACTTTAGCAATGCTCGTGCAGCGTCATCACGAAATCACCAAGTTCAAACCTGAACCATTTTGGGAATTACAAACACTCTACCGTGAAATAATTTTTAATTGTGAAAAAGGAAAACTTATCAAAAAAGAAGATGGAGAAGCTTTATTAAAAGAGGTAAGAGATCAGCCGTTTATCATCATCGATGTAATCAAAAAAAACGGTAAAGAAACACCTCCAAGATTATTTGATTTGACGAGTTTACAAGTTCATTGCAATAAACGATTTTCGTATTCTGCTGATCAGACTTTAAAAATTGTACAGAAACTTTATGAGCAAAAAGTGGTGACTTACCCACGTGTTGATACTACTTTTTTACCAAATGATGTTTATCCAAAAATTGGTGGAATTTTGAAAAAAATGAATTCTTATAATCAATTCATTCAACCACTTTTAGGAAAACCAATTCGGAAATCGTCCAAAGTTTTTAATGATAAAAAAGTAACCGATCACCATGCCATTATTCCAACTGGTTTTGAGAAAAAATTAGTTTCTCAAGAGCAAAATGTCTACGATGCGATTGCTAGAAGGTTTATTGGAGCATTTTATCCCGATTGTTTAGTAGCAAAAACTACAGTAAGAGGCGAGTCCAATCAAGTGACTTTTAAAGCCCATGGAAAAGAAATATTGGAAGAAGGCTGGCGAGTTCTTTTTCCAAAGCCTAAAAAAAATAATAATACCTCTACAGACTCTGATACTGACTATAATAAAAAGAAGAAAGAGGAAGAAGAAAGAATTTTGCCTGCTTTCCAAAAAGACGAATCAGGTCCACACACTCCGTCTTTGTTAGAAAAGACAACGTCACCTCCCAAAAATTATACAGAAGGCACCTTGCTACGAGCGATGGAAACCGCAGGTAAAAATGTAGATGATGACGAGTTAAGAGACCTAATGAAAGAAAATGGAATTGGTCGTCCTTCCACGCGTGCTGCGATTATAGAAACCTTATTTCGTAGGAAATATATTGAACGAAAACGAAAGAATATTCTACCCACCGATACGGGTGTTAAACTCATCGACACGATCAACAACCCCATGTTGAAATCTGCCGAAATGACTGGTCAATGGGAAAAACAATTGCGAGATATCGAAAATGGAGAATACTCTCCCACAACATTTATTAACAATATGAAAGAGATGGTCACCCATTTGGTCGATGAAGTAAGGATGGCAAAATCAGTGAAAATTTTTTCAGATGTAAAACCAGATACAAAATTTGCCAAGAAAAAAAAATCTGTTGTAAAAAACAAAATCGAAGGAGCCAATTGTCCAAAATGCCAGCAAGGAAAATTACTCAAAGGGAAATCTGCTTTCGGCTGCAGTAAATGGAAAGAAGGTTGCAATTTTTTGCTGCCTTTTTCATTTATGGGTAAAAAAATCTCGGAGAAACAATTGTCCCGACTCATTACCCAAAATTCAACTATCCAAATCAGGGGCTTTAAGAAAGAGGGGAAAAAAGTAAATGGTAATTTAAAGTTTAATGAAAACTTCGAGTTATTTCTAAAAGAAAAAGAGGCTCAAAAAGTCGGAAGTCAACAAATTAAATCTGCAACTGTTAAAAAAATCAATGATATTATGTTCTGCCCAAAATGCGGCGTTGGAAAAGTGGTCAAAGGGAAAACATCTTACGGTTGTAGTACTTGGCAAAATGGATGTACGTGGCGTTTTTCATTTGACGAAGTTCGAAAAAATACAGCAGGCAAAACAGTAACAAAACAATTAGTAGAACAAATCCTTCGTAGCAGTCTACTTTAGCTCACCTAAATTGAGGAGTAAAAGGATGAAAATAGAAAATAGAAAATAGAAAATAGAAAATAGAAAATAGAAAATAGAAAATAGAAAATAGAAAATAGAAAATAGAAAATAAAATAACACTTATTACAAATATATAATTAAAAATATAATTAAAACGATGCAAAAAGTTCAAAAATACTTAAAAGACAACCAAAAAAGGTTCTTAAACGAACTACTCGATCTACTGCGAATCCCCTCAGTGAGTGCAGATCCAGCCTTTGCAAAAGATGTTAAAAAAACTGCAAAATTTGTAGCCAACAATTTAAAAAAAGCAGGTGCTGATAATGTGGAAATCTGTGAAACCAAAGGTCACCCGATCGTTTATGCAGATAAAATAATTGACATAAAATTACCAACCGTTTTGGTCTATGGCCACTATGATGTACAACCAGCTGATCCTATTGAATTGTGGACTTCTCCCCCATTCGAACCTGTTATCAAAAAGACAAAAATCCATCCTAAAGGAGCCATTTTTGCTCGAGGATCATGTGATGACAAAGGACAAATGTTTATGCATGTTAAAGCATTTGAAGGAATGTTAAAAACTGGAAACTTACCTTGTAATGTAAAATTTTTGATTGAAGGTGAAGAGGAAGTTGGTTCAAGTAATCTTACTCCTTTTTGCAAAAAAAATAAAAAGAAACTGGCTTGCGATGTGGTGCTCGTTTCTGATACTGGAATTATCTCCAATAAACAACCCTCGATAACAACTGGTCTTCGTGGATTAAGTTATGTTGAAGTTGAAGTAACTGGACCAAACCGAGATTTGCACTCAGGTCTTTATGGTGGAGCTGTTGCTAACCCAATTAATATTTTAAGTAAAATGATTTCTTCATTACACGATAAAAATGGAAAAATTAATATTCCCGGTTTTTATTCTGATGTGGTAACAGTAAGTAAAACAGAAAGAAAGGAAATGAACAAGGCTCCTTTTAATCTAAATAACTACAAAAAATCTATCGGATTAAAAGACATTAGCGGTGAAAAAGGCTACACAACTTTAGAGAGAAATTCAATTCGTCCAACCTTGGACGTAAATGGAATTTGGGGTGGATATATTGGCGAAGGTGCTAAGACTGTTCTACCTAGTCAAGCTTTTGCAAAAATAAGTATGCGGTTAGTTCCTAATCAAGATCCAGATAAAATCACTAAATTATTCGCAGCACATTTCAAAAAAATTGCACCAGACTCTGTTAAAGTAAAAGTGACGCCCCATCATGGTGGCGAACCAGCAGTTACTCCAACTAACACTGTTGAGTACAAAGCTGCTCACATGGCAATGAAAAAAACTTTCAAAAAAGACCCCATTCCTCAACGTTCTGGTGGAAGTATTCCTATCGTGTCGATGTTTGAAAAAGTGTTTGGCGTGAAGACTGTTTTGATGGGATTTGGGTTGGATTCAGATGCCATTCATTCACCAAATGAGCACTATGGATTATTCAATTTTTATAGAGGGATAGAGACAATACCTTACTTCTTTGAATATTATGCAGAGTTGAAAAAATAAATTCTAAATACTTGCGCAAAATTTATTCTTTGCGCAAGTACTTCTCTTATTGTTTTTCCAAAATACTTATCTAGTTTCGTTCTGATCTTTCCGGAAAAAGCTTTTGGATTCAATAAAATTAGTTGATTCATTTTTTATAAAAATTCTACATTTATTCTGAACAGCACATTAGAATAATTTTTCTTTTTAAGCCGCATCCGTTTTTCCAATACATTATCTCCTACAAAACATTTCCTTTTATTTAATTAAGACCTTTCGTATTATAAAAATTGTTTACAAACTCCTGAATTTAGGGACATAGATGCATTTTTACAAAATCAATCATTCAAATCAATATTAGATAGTTAATAATCCTATTTCTATTTGTAAAATTAAATTAATTGAAGAATCTAGAATCAGGCAAAGGATTAAAATAAAAAAAGAAATCTGTTTGTCAAATAGCATTATATTTTGATTTTTGAATCACTAAATTAAAATGGTTTAGTTATTTTTACTTTCGTGTAAACAACCCAAACATTTTAATTTGAAATAAAAATAGTAACTATGAATTTTAGAAAAATGTATTTATTCACCTTATTGTTTCTCTTTATTGGTAACCTCTCATTTGCCCAGGTTAATAAGAACTTGCCATTAGGCGAAATCGAAGTAAGCCCTTTTGATTTTGGGAAAATGTGGACCTTCGAAAATTTACCCTTAGATTATTTTGAAAAAACATATGGATTCCGACCTTCTGAAGAATGGATTGAATCTGCAAGAATGTCTTCTTTGCGATTTGCTAGTTGGTGTTCAGCATCATTCGTTTCCCCAAGTGGATTGATTATGACGAATCACCATTGCTCCAGAGATGTAGTTACTGCTCTACAAAAAGATGGAGAATCATTTGAGAAAAATGGCTTTGTAGCCAACGGCTATGACCTTGAAAGAAAAGCAGAAGGTTTATTCGTAGAGCAAATGGTAAAAGCTATTGACATCACTGCTGAAGTAAAAAAACGAACGAACGCTGCAGGAACTGATGCCGAAAAACTAGAATTACGTGGAAAAGCGTTGGAGGCAATAAAAGAAGAATATTCGAAGAAAAAAGGATGGAATGGATTGAGATTGCAAGCAGTAACTTTCTATAGCGGTGGAAAATTCTCTTTGTATGGTTACAAAAAATATGAAGATATTCGTCTTGTCTTGATTCCTGAGGGAGACCTAGGATACTTCGGAGGTGATCCAGATAATTTTACTTATCCTCGATATAACTTAGATTGTACTTTTTGGAGAGCATACGATGAAGATGGAAAACCACTAGACACCTCTAAAAATTATTTCAAATTCAATGGAGACGGAATCCATGAAGGGGAAGCAGTTTTTGTCGTTGGAAACCCCGGAAGTACCGAAAGATATCGAACAGCAGCTCAATTAAAATATGATCGTGATGTTCGTTTTCCAATCAGGTTAAAAATGATGGGTAATACAGATCGTCTACTAAGAAAAAGATATGAAGCAGAACCATCAGAAGATTTGATGAATGAAATCTTTGGAAATGCTAATGGCCTAAAAGCTTTTGGTGGAATACTAAAAGGATTAAAAGATCCAATGTTATATGGCCGAAAACAAAAAATGGAAAACAAAATTCGAGCAGCAAATCCGGGTTTAGATTATTGGGATAGGTTGGCAGATAGCTATGCTGATCTTGAAAAGCTAGGTCCTTCCCTGATGATGATGAATCCAGGACGACGAGATGTAGCTTCACCAAAGGCTTCAATGAGTCTAATGTTTGCTGTATACGAATTTGGGCAACAGATCAAAAATGATGCATCAAAAGAAGACAAAGAAAAAAGTAAAAATGCCATTAAAGAATTGATCAAAACAATTGATACTTCATTAGAACGACAATTATTTGCTATGCTACTAAATGACTATGATCAGTTTTCTTCAGATCATCCATTGAAAGGTATTGATGCTACTAAATTTGTCGACAACTTATTTGACTCTTCCAACCTTTTGAAAGGTAAAAAATTGAAAAAAGGATTAAAAGAGAAGAATTTAAAAAAAGCAAAAGATCCTTTTGTAAAGCTGTCCAACCAAATAGCAGGAAGATTTTTTAAAGCCGTTCAAGCCTTTCAATCTACTGGTCCAACACGTCGAGCTTTAGAAGCTCAAGTAGCAAATGCTGTTTTCAATGTGTATGGTTCAAGCTTACCGCCTGACGCAACTTTTACACTTAGATTAGCTGATGGTGTAGTAAAAAAATACGAGTACAACGGAACTGTTGCCCCATTCAAAACAACTTATTTCGGTATGTATAACAGATACTATTCTAACGATGGAAAATTTCCTTGGTCTTTACCTGAAAAATGGTTGAATCCACCAATGGAATTATTGAAAGCTCCTTTGAATTATGTCTCTACCAATGACATTATAGGAGGGAATTCAGGTAGTCCAATGATTAACAAAAACCTAGAGGCGGTAGGCTTAATTTTCGATGGTAATATAGAATCTCTTCCTGGGAATTTCATTTTTGATGATAAAGTAAACAGAACTGTTTCGGTTCACGCTGGAGGAATCTTGGCTGCTATCAAATATATTTACAAAGCTGACGAATTGTATAATGAGTTGACTGGGAAATAAATTAGTAATTCGTCTAATGATCTACTTTAGACGTTTTTAGCTCACTTTTTGAAATCAACGTTTAAACAACCAATAATGATTTATTAATAAAAAAAGTGGTAAGCAATATAAATTGCTTACCACTTTTTTTTATTTCAAAAACATAAAACCTTTAATGCTTATCATCAAATATTCTACCTATTCAATAATATCCACATATCCACCATACACCCATTCATCATCGCCTATGCGAAACCATCTCCCTTCTACCACAAATATTTTAACTAAAGTACCTCGTTGAACCTTACCGACCTTAGCGTTGCTTGTCCCTGGCCCTTTTCGAACATTCAAAAAACTTGGAGCAATAACTCGACCAGTCTTAACTTCAATAATCTTCACCAATGGTCCATATCCCCAGCGATCCGCACCAATACGATACCAGCGACCTTGGATATCAAAAACTTCAATGGATGTTCCATCTTTCAGTGTATCAACAATTGGATAATTTGCACCTGGTCCTGAACGAACATTTAGATCAGTAGGATCTATAACAATTCCATCTTTTTTCTCAAATGTTATTTCTACATAATGTTCATGTAACCATTCATCTGCCCCTACTCTAAACCAATTTCCAATCTGCTCATAAATTTCAATTTTATCATCTTGATGAAAAACTTTGATAATTGGAAATCTTGAACTTGGTCCTTTTCTAACATTCAAATCCCGAGTATTGACAAAACCTTGTTTGATTGGATTTTCCAATTGAAAATTTAACCCACCATTTACTTTTTCTTTAAATTCCTGCCAAGGCTTTTCATCAATCATCATCAATGGGCATAACTTCCCCGTAATATCATAATGCCTATATAATTCATTAATGGTAAAATTATATTTGTTCAAAAGATGCTGTGCTAACTCTACAGAATTCTGATAAGTTTTATTCCAATCACCATCTTTGTTCACGCACATTTCAAATCCAATCAAAAAGTAATTTGGGGTCAGATCTGTTCCTTCAATAATTTTTTGTCCAGTCGGTTTATAATATCGACCTCCTACGTGGTATCCAACTTCATGGTCTGGTAAACATTGTACAATACTTCCATCATCCACATTATAATGCGCTGAAGCATATCGATTAGCGGTATTAAAATAATTTCGAGTGCGACGTGCATCAGCACCGGTCGACTCGTTGGCAGTCCAATGAACCACTATTCCTTTCAATTCCCGAATCCGATACCAACTTGAGTTTCGTAAAGCTGGTCGATTTCGCCTACTCGTTAAATACATTTTCTCTATGGGCAACATAGTGTTCTATTTTTTTGGTTATAGCACTAAAATAGGGAAAAATGTTGAAATGTAAAATTGTTGTTAGGAAAATATTAATCTTGAAATTTCAATTGGAAAATATAAATTTGGATTCGTAGTTTTGTTCTTCACTATAAAAGATAATTATGTTGTAATTTTTAATATTTTACCTCATTAGAATTTTGAAAATATAGGCTATTATTAAAAAATACCTATTTCCCTAAAGGAACCTAAAGATGCAAAAAACATCATAACACATTGATAATCATAAAGTTAAACAATTATCTCCATGCGTATAGATATTTTATCAGCCGTACCAGAATTATTAGAAAGTCCAATGCAGCACTCGATTATGAAACGAGCGCAAGAAAAAGGCTTGCTAGAGGTGTTCGTCCATAATATTCGAGACTATAGCCTAAGTAAACAAAAACAAATCGATGATTACCAATATGGTGGTGGTGCAGGAATGGTCATGATGGTTGAACCATTGGCTCGATGTATTGAACATTTGCAAAGTGCAAGAACTTACGATGAAATCATTTACATGACTCCCGATGGAAAAAGGTTAGACCAATCTGAAGCCAATTTTTTATCAATGAAAAGTAATCTAATGATGATTTGTGGTCATTATAAAGGTATTGATGAGAGAATCCGTGAGCATTTTGTTACTAAAGAAATCTCAATAGGTGACTATGTCTTATCTGGAGGTGAGTTAGCAGCGGCCGTTTTGGTCGATTCGATTGGAAGATTAATTCCTGGGGTATTAAATGATGGAACTTCCGCTTTGTTTGATTCATTTCAAGATAACCTTTTAGCTCCACCAATATATACTCGCCCTGCAGATTACAAAGGATGGAAAGTACCAGAATTACTTCTTTCAGGAAATACTAAATTGATTGAAGAATGGAGACATGAACAATCTCTAAAACGAACAGAGGACAGACGACCAGACCTTCTTGATAAAGATTAATTATATTGAATTCTACTAGCTAAGATATAGCTAGTGGAATTCAATACAATTAGCTCATTAAAATCATATGACATCTGTCTTTTTCCAATTAGTTGCATCTATTAAAGTGTAATACCATTTTCGTTGTCCTGTTTGATCTGCTCGTTTTAATAGTTTTAGCCAAAAATCATAAAATGTTTCTGTATCATAAATTACTTGGCACCCAGCTGAATATCCTTTCACTAAAACATTAGCAATTAAATTTACTTTTTTCATTTCATCAAACTTAGTATTATTTCTCACATTTTCTCGATGGAAATTAGTCTTAATTTTCAACCCAGTTTGCAATTCTTTTTGCAAGGAATCTTTTTTCTTAAGAGGAAGACCTTCTAATTTTTTAATTAATTCTTTTACTTTTGGATAAACCTCCTTTGCCTTCTCTTTCGAAGGTCTAATACCTACAAGAGTTCGATAATAATCAGGACCAGCTTTTCCATCAATATCACTTAATTTTGGATAAAAATTAAATTGATGTTCGATTACTTTTACAATCCATTCATCTTTAATCTTGGCAATGATTTGACTTCTTTCTAGATTTTCCATCTCAGTCATTTGTTTTTCATCCATACCACTTGCATCACTCAATATTTTGGCAATCAACTCCCTACTTTTAGGTTTAAACCTCTTATCATACCATCGACTAACCATCCAATTTTTTGCATCAAAAATATTAACCCTTCGTTTTGACCTTGAACCTACTTGAGAAATAGTTACAATCCCATTCTCATTTTTTTCAACTTTCATTGGCCTTGATTCTGCCAAATTTTTTAAATTATTATAAGGGGCAATTTCACCATCTATTCCAAACTGACTAAACCAATAATAAATTTCTGTCAAGATTAAATTTAATTCAAAAGTCTGTTGTAAGTTAAACTTAGCGTTAGTATTTCCACCTTTAATTCCATCATCAATTCCATATTTGGACAACCATTGTTTCCTGGGGAAAATAAATGTATTTCCTCCTTGATGAAAATTAAAACCCTTGTCAATTTCCCATTTATAATTTCCTTTTTTTGCACTTCGAACTAATAAATTTCGAGTTCTTCCGGAAGGTTGTCTACCATGATGAAATCCAAATAATACGGAAAGCGTTTGTGGAGCAACAGTCCTATATCGATTCTTATTACCGGGTTCTGTCGTTGCTATTTTTATTTCAACTCTTGGTTTACCAAATTCGTCCTTCCAACATGAAACCAAACTATCATTATACTCAGTCGCTATCATTCGATCCAAGTTCCGCCTTAGTCCAATAATATTTGTAACTCCTTGATTAGAAGACCATAAACCATTTCTAGCGATAACTATTTTTCTAAAAAAATCATATAAAACTGCTTCTCCATCATTTAAAGAAGGGATCTCAATTTTATTATTATCACTGTCTCTTAAAGATTTATTATTTATCTCATTAGTAAAAACAATCTTTGATTTTTTGATAATATTCTTTAGAAAACTGTGACCAGGTTTACCATCAATAGCATTTAAAAATGTCTTTAAGTTGCTTGACCTAAGAGGCATTATTTTCCTCCTATAAAACAATTGCTGTTGTATGACATATCGAATTCCATCGTCAGGAATAATCAATAAGTTATCTTCTTCTATTCCCTTCAAGTTAGATGGTCTAACATATACTTCTTTATTCTTTTTATAAACAAAGTCCATCAACTTTATTATTCCACTCCAATTATAAAAATTGGAGATAAATAGTCGACTCTTCTCAATTGAGATTGATTTGGAAGCAGACTTACCTCCAGAAGAAAGATTAATAACAATATTTCCACCTACTTGCTGAACTTCATTTCCTATTTCAATTCTATTCTCTATAGACCTTATTTCAAAAGAATTTGGTACTTGACTCGTTTCTATTGGGCGTGGCTTTGGCTTTGGTAAAGCTTTTACTTTTGCTACTAGTTTTTCTAATGTTCCTAGCCCTGGATCAATCCTCCCATCAGGAGAAGATGACCCAACAACGTCCTTCTGAAACTTACGAATAGCTGCAATAGTTAATGATAATTTTATTCTAGGAATTCTTTTAATAGTCTTTGGTAGGTGTTTTTGCTTAGCTGAAAATGTTTCAAACTCAGAAGTAAGGATTTCTTTTGATTTATTACTATTCGAAGGAAATAATAAATCTATCATTTCTTTTTTAAAAGCTGTTTTAGATAAAATTCCAATTGAAAACAATGCGAGTTGTATTTTTGCTAAATCCATAGTTTGATTAACCGCCCTACTGGTATCACCTACTTTTTTTTGGATTGTAAACATTGTCTAGCTTGTTTGGTTTTTGAAAAAATAAAATAACAAAGAGGCAACTAAGTTATTGAATAGAAATTGGTATTACCAAAAGCAAATATTTAAGAAAATTATTTCCTCAGGTATCCCTTTTTAAATTCTCTCAACTTTTATTGTAATAATCAGATATTGATAAAACTTTACTCTGATTATTTACTAATAGAATCATAAATTATTTGATGAATATTGGGTCGCACATTCATCTCATAAATTTTTCGATTATTCCTGGTTGGGAAAACTCGATTAGAAAAAAATATATAAATCAGTTCATATTCTGGGTCAACCCAAACGAAAGTTCCAGTATAACCTGAATGCCCATAACTCGATGGGCTTGCATCTTTCGCCACTGAACTTTCATCATAATTATACTTTAAAAGTGGTTTATCAAATCCAAGTCCTCTCCTATTATTATTTTCTGGAAATTGATACTTTGTAAATTCATCTATAGATTCTTTAGCTATAATTTGCCTTCCATCATAACTGCCTCCATTCAAAAATAGTTGCATTAACTTAGCCAAATCAATTGCTGTTCCAAACAAACCAGCATTAGCAGAAACGCCACCCATCATAATCGCACCTTCATCATGAACAGTTCCATGAATTTGAATCTTTCTAAAAAAAGTATCTCGTTCAGTTGGGATTATTCTATCTTTTGAAAAAAAGCGCTTTGGATTATACGTTAAAGTCGTCGCTCCAATTGGTTCGTATATTTCTTTTTTCAAATAACTCTCAAAATCCATATTCGTCATCTCAGCAATAATTTCTGGAAAAAGATAAAAAGCTAAACCTGAATATTTATATTCCTTTACATTGCTCACGGGAGATTTAAAAATTGCTTTGTAAATCCGTTTTTTAAATTTTTTATGGAGAAATAAGTTATCCGTAATTTTAATATTATAGTTTTTGGTTCTTTTATTTTTCAATGTTCGCCATTTATAATTCCCATTCTTTTTGATGGTAGTTGTCCAATATGGAATCCAAGGTTTTAGTCCTGCTTGATGGGCCAGAATTTCTCGATAATTTAAATCAGACTTGTTGGAATTAATAAATTTCGGAAAATAGGTCTTTAATGATTTATCAAGATCAAATCTTCCTTCTCCATGTAACTTCATCAACGCCGGCAAAGCAGTAGTTATCTTTGAGACTGATGCAAAGTCATACAAGTCAGTTAGTTGTACATTTTTTTCATCTTCATAGGTATGAAATCCATACGCTTTATGAAAAACAATTTTTCCACTTTTTGCAATTAAAACCTGCATACCTGGAAAGGCTTTTGCCTCGATGGCCTCGTTAGCTATGGAGTCAATTTTTTGATGTAAAAAGAGGGAATCCATCCCAACTGATGTGGGAATATCATAACTAAGTTTGGTACTTTTTGTAGCCTTCAAATCAAGTGATTTTCCAGATAGTCCTGCCTGTGAAAAACAGAAACTCGAGCCTGTAATTAAACAAATGATCGCCAGAGGTACTCTTTTAAAAATTTTCATTTTTTTATTTTACTCAATACTAAAAAATAAGGTACCCGATACCTCCTCTTCCATCAATCAAAATCTAGCTCCTCAAATACGACGCTCCATTAATATCCAAAATTGCTCCTGTCATAAATTCAGTTCCTTCCGAAGCCAAAAACAAAACACCTCTCGCCACTTCTTCAGGTCGAGCAACTCTCCCAAGTGGACTTTGATTTTTAATTGCTTCTCCTCTTTCTCCATTTAGAATTGGAGCAACACGATCTGTTTCAATAAAACCTGGTGCAACCGTCCCAACAAAGATATTCCATTTTGCCAAAGCCATGGCAAGCGATTGACTCATTGCATTCATGCCAGCTTTACTTGCTCCGTAAGCTGGCATGTCAGGCTCTCCTCGAAATGCTCCTCGTGAAGATACATTTACAATTCGACCACCACCTGTACTCTTCATTTCTTGAGCTACGCAAAAACAAAGATTTGCTGCAGCTTGCAAATTTACAGTAATTGTTTCATTCCAGGCCTTTTGCCATTCTTCATAATTTACCTCCGCAATGGGGTGATATAAAATAACTGCAGCATTGTTGATCAAAACATCAATCTTCCCAAATCTTTCAACTACATTGTCAAACAGTATTTTTACAGAATCTGGATTTTTCAAATCAGCTTGAATAGAAAAATGCCCTTCACCTTTTAATTCTAAGACCACCTGCTCCGCTTCCTTTTTACTTGAATTAAAATGAATAGCTACCTGTGCTCCAGCATCAGCAAATTGAGTAGCGATTACTTTACCAAGACCTCTTCCCGCTCCTGTCACTAATATTTTTTTATTGGTGAAATCCATATTTATTTATTTGATAAAAAAAAGACTAATTTAAAATCAATTGATCGATTTTTTTCTATTTTTGCAGTGCTAATTTTTAGGAGTCTGTAGCTCAGTTGGTTTAGAGCATTACCTTGACAGGGTAGGGGTCGGGGGTTCGAATCCCTCCAGACTCACCAAAAAACATATTCTGGCTATTTTGTTAAAATAGTCTTTTCTTACCAATACCCAAAGAAGTGTGCCCAATTTAGGTATCAATTCACTATTTCAAGACCGATCCTCTAATCTTCTTTGATGTAAATATAAAATTCCAGTAAAAAACAATTCAACTTCGAAAATGTAGAGTTATAATCCCCTCTTCACTATAATTCTTCGTTATCCTACCCTCCTCCTCCAACAAATCTATATACCCTAAAATCATAAACATTCCACTAAAATCTGGTGGCATATTTTGATAAGGATACATTTTTCGATTGATCTGAAAAGGTGTGGAAATTCCATTTTTTATGGCTTCCAAACATTCCTCTTTTCGTATTTCGATTCGAGCTAATTGTTTTTCGATCATTGCATTCGCACCCACAAAAATTGGCCCATGACCTGGGTATACCATTTGAATATCAAATTTTAGTAACCGGTGAAAAGAGGCTAATAATTCATGTAAAGAACGAGTAGGTTGCCCATAATTATTTACATCTTCCACAATAATCGGCATCGGTGTAATCGGTAATAACATATCACTTCCAAAAATTCTTTTTTGTTCTTTTTGTAAAAAAACAAATTGATTAGGGCAATGGCCTGGAGTATTTAAAATTTCCCAATCATCCTCTCCTATTCTCAATCTCTCCCCCTCTGTATAAAAATAAAATCGATCCATCTGTCCCACTTTTCTCCCCATTACTTCTCCTTCAAAAAAATGATCAACCTTAGCTAACTCTTTTTTTGGAAACCCTAAGGAGTTAAATAATCTGCCGTTAAATTCTCCTTGTAATTTCTTCATTTCCTCTGGCTGAGAAAACCAACCTTTAATGACTTTTGGAGCGCGAACAATTGCATCAGAATTAGCCATAATCTCAGGAAGCAACCCAATATGATCTCGATGTTCGTGAGTGATAATGACTTGCTCAATATCACTTACCTTAAATCCATGAGAATTGATCATTTCTTTCAAATGTTGCCAATTCTCCTCAGTATATAATCCACAATCAATTAAAGTTAATTGCTCTCCAGGAATAAGATAACAATTAACAGTCTGGAACATTATTCCCAAAGGTATTTCAATTCGGATAGGTTCGATTGACATTTCTTCTCTTTATTGGTTGTTATTTTGCATTTACAAATGCATCCCGCCATTGACTGGTTTTACATTTTTACAATCTTTAAATTCAAAATTAAACTTCCCTTTTTTCATATCTAAAATCATTCGATGTCTCGCTCCTACTTTTTCTATATCAGCCGATTCATATCCTGCATCACCCTCATATAAGCAAAACATTTTCCCATCTTTGGGTTGTAAAACTGGAAGGATGAAGATAGGTTCCTCATCTTGTATTTTTTCTTTTGCTTCCGCAACGGATAGACATTTTCGTATGAGTTGTAAACTAATAATTGTTGGCGGCATCATAGCTAACTCTCCTTCCTTCAATTTATCTAAAGCAACTTGCGGATGCAACCAGACATATTCTTTGATTTCACTATCATCAATAGTTACTTCTGATGATGCTTCCTTTATTTCTCCAAAGAAAAACCAAGTCGAATATCTTCGAGGTTCAATAACAGGAGTAGTCCAATGGCTAAAAAAAATAAGTTCCTTGTGTTGGACATCAAGATTAGCCTCTTCTTTCGTTTCTCTAACCGCTGCTATTTTGGCAGCTTCCAAATCATTCTCACTTTTTTCTATTTCATCCGCTTCTATTTTCCCTCCAGGAAATACCCAAAGTCCAGCTGCGAATGCTAGAGCTTTATTTCTTTTTAAAAGTAACACTTCTAGTTGTCCATTAAAGTCTCTTGCGAGCATGATAGTAGAAGCGGGTTTAATATTTTTCATATTTTGAGTTTCATCAAGTTGAAAATGAATTAAAAATAAAAGATATAGAAAGAAAAACCAACTAACCAAAATACCTAGTCAATAGTCAAATATGATTAAATACTATTAAATCAATCCCCAATCTTTTAAAATCTCCTCTGAGTTTTCTCCTGCTGCTCTTGAGCCAAACTTCACCTCCGATGCTGTTCGACTAAATCTTGGTGCAGGAGAAGGTTGGACGATACCATCTAGTTTCATATAAGTTTCCCGAGCAATATTATGAGGATGTTTTTGGGCTTCGAGATAATCCAAAACTGGTGCAAAACAAATATCTGTTCCTTCCATCTCTTTGCACCAATCGTCCCTTGTTTTAGATTTAAAAATTGATATAAACTTCACTTTGTATTCCGTCCATTTGGAAGGATTATTTTGAGCCTTAAATTCCTCTGGATCAAGTCCTAATTTTTCTAATAGCAATGCATAAAATTGAGGTTCAAGAGAGCCAATCGAAATATATTTCCCATCACTAGTTTCATACACCTCATAAAAATGAGAGCCAGAGTCTAAAAAATTTGAACCATGATGAGTATTCCACATTCCCATACCATACAAGGAATTAAAAACCGACATCAACACCGCAGATCCATCAGTCATGGCAACATCAATCACTTGTCCTTTACCAGATTTTTGAGTTTCCACTAAAGCAGCTAAAATCCCTGTTACCAAAAACATTCCGCCACCACCATAATCTCCCACTAAATTCAACGGCGCAACTGGAGGTTGACCTTTTCTACCAATGGCACGCAAAGCACCAGTCAATGAAATATAATTAATGTCATGTCCAGCAGCAGACGACAAAGGTCCATACTGCCCCCACCCTGTCATTCGACCAATAATTAACCTAGGATTTCTTTTTTGTAAAGTATCTGGACTCAAGCCTAATCGCTCCATTACATTTGGTCGAAAGCCTTCAAATAAAACATCTGCTTTTTCTACTAACTTTAAAAGCGTTTCAATGTCCTTTTCATCTTTTAAATTTAAAGCGATGGAACGTTTCCCTCTGCGGTTACAATCTGGAATTCGAAATTTATTAGGATCAGCTTTTCGTTCTATCAAAATTAAATCTGCTCCCATATCGGCAAGCATCATTCCTGCAAAAGGTGCTGGACCAAGTCCGGCCATTTCGATTATTTTAATTCCTTTTAAAGGTCCCATTATCTAAAATTTAAAACCGCTGAACTGATAGTTTTATTTTCGTTTCACATATTCGAATAAAAAAACTATCTATCCAGCGGTAATTAATTAGGTAAACAACTTGAATCCACTAGACTGCAGTTGTAGCTTTTCCATAATCATGAATAGAATTTCTAGTTTCTACTAATGTTCGCAAGCTGGTAGGGACTGAAAATCGATCTCCATATTTACTTGCAAAATCATCACACTCCGCTACAAATTTCTTTCCCCCAATAAAGTCTATATAAGAGAGAGCACCACCAGTGTAAATCGGGAATCCCCATCCCAATACAGACCCTAAATCACCATCAACTACACTTCGCAAAACTCCTTCCTCTAAACATCGATAAGCTTCAATTGCTTGACGATGCATAATCCTCTTTGCAATAGTTTCTTTGTCCAAAGTGTTTACATCAGAATTGAAAATTGTCCCCAACTCACTCCACAATCTTTTCTTTTCACCAGCTGGATAATCATAAAATCCTTTACCATCTTTTTTACTCGTTCGCCCATGCTCTTTTACCATTTTTTTAGTAATCTGATAACCTCTTTCTTGAGCTGGCGATTTAGTTAGAGTTGGATCACTTTCATAGACATGCATACTTAATGTCAATGTAACTTCATCATGAACAGCCAATGGACCAACTGGCATTCCTTTTCTTTTTGCGATATTTTCAATCATTGCAGCAGGTACTCCCTCTTCCAACAAGAACATTCCTTCACTTACAAATGTACCAAAGCATCGAGAAGTGTAAAATCCTCTAGAGTCATTAACTACAATCGGGACTTTACCAATAGCAACGGAATAGTCTACTGCTGCTGCGATAGCTTTTTCCTTCGTTTTCGCTCCAACAATAATTTCCACCAAAGGCATTTTGTCAACCGGAGAAAAGAAATGAATTCCTATAAAATTTTCTGGTCGGATTGATGATTCTGCCAATAATGTAATTGGAATAGTAGAAGTATTAGAAGCATATACTTTATCGCTTGCCAACACTGCCTCTGTCTCCTTTGTCACTTTGTCCTTCAAATTTGGATCTTCAAAGACTGCTTCAATTACTAAATCACAACCCTCCATATCTGCAGCAGAATCTGTCGGATGAATTCGAGCTAAAAGTACTTCCGCTTTTTCAGGAGTTGAACGTTTTCTAGAAATAGCCTTATCTAATATTTTTTTAGAATATGCTTTTCCCTTTACTGCTCCTTCGAGAGAAACGTCCTTGAGGACAACTTCCATTCCTGCTTTAGCAGAAACATAAGCAATTCCTGCTCCCATCATTCCTGCTCCTAAAATTCCTAATTTTCTCACTTCATATTTTGGTTCAGTTTTAGGACGAGCTTTACCTTTTTTTGCTGCTTGCATTTCCATGAAACCTGTTCGAATCATATTTTTAGCTTCCTTACTTCCAACAGCTTTTGTAAAATACCTTGCCTCAATTTCTAATGCTCGATCAAAATTAATTTGCAGCCCATCATGAACGATACTCAAAATATATTGCGCTGCAGGATAATTCCCATGCGTCATTTTTCTAACATTCCCAATGGCTCCCATCATCGTTTGTGCACCCATTGGACTCATCAATCCACCACCTGGAATTCTATGTTTTTTATTATCCCAAGGTTGAATCGGAGTTGGGTTTTCTAAAATCCATTTTTTTGCAGCAATTAATAATTCTTCTGGTGAATCTGCAACTGCATCAATCAAACCATCTTTTAAAGCTTTATCTGGCCGCGCTTGTACACCTTGAAGTAAGTAAGTTAATCCTTTCTGAATACCTGTCAAGTAAGGTGTTTTAGCAACTCCACCGCCGCCTGGTAAAAGACCTACATTGATTTCTGGAAATCCAATTTTTATTTTTGGACTATTTAGAACTATTCGATAATGACAAGTCAAACATAACTCAAAACCTCCCCCCATTGCAGTTCCATTGATGGCGGCAACAAATGGTTTACCACCTGTTTCGATTTTTCGAAATGATTGGTGCATCTTTAATATACCTGCAAATTGTTCTTCTGGATCGTTACCCATATTTTTTAATTCTCGCAAATCTGCTCCGGGCATAAACATGCTTCGCCCTGAAGTAAGAATAACTCCTTTGATGCTTTCGTCGGCAATTGCTTCGTGTGCAATTTTTAAATATTCATTGATGAATTCTGTACTAAAAAGATTGGTTGGATTATTAACTTGATTGATAACGAATGTTGCAATACCGTCATTGTCGGTACTAAATTCGAATAAGTCGTTTTTTATATTTTGCATTTTTTTTAAATTTTAATTATTGCATTAGGTCGCTGCTTTATAAGAAGTCAGGTTAAGGAGACCAATATAGTCTTCATTAATCTGTAAGATCTACCAACCTTGAGATAGTTAATCGTACGATCTATATTCTCTCAGCGCAACTTCAGTTTACACTCGTTCGATAATGGTTGCTATCCCCATTCCACCTCCAATGCAGAGGGTGATTAATCCTGTTGATTTATTTTGTCTTTCTAATTCATCGATAACTGTCCCGAGCAACATACAACCAGTTGCACCTAATGGGTGACCTAGTGCAATTGCTCCACCATTTACATTTACTTTGTCATACGGAATGCCCATATCTTGCATAAACCTCATTGGAACAGCTGCGAATGCCTCATTGACTTCATACAAATCAATATCGTTTTTGTCCATTCCTATTTTTGCTAATGCTTTTCTACTTGCAGGTGCAGGTGCAGTTAACATAATCGTTGGATCATCTCCTGCAACAGCAACTGAAAGAATTTTTGCACGAGGTTTCATTCCCATCTTCTCTCCAACTGCTTTACTCCCAATCATAGCCAAGGCAGTTCCATCTACAATTGCAGATGAGTTTCCTGCATGATGAACATGATCGATAAATTCAACTTCTGGGTATTTATCAATTGCAACAGCATCAAAACCCGCCATTTGTCCCATCATGGCAAATGCTGGGTCTAACCCTCCCAAAGTTTCCATCGTCGTTGATGGACGAATATTTTCATCATGATTTAAAATAGAGAGACCATTTAAATCTTTTATTGAAACTCTTGATTTAAATCTATTTTCACTTTGTGCTTGAACGGCTCTCATTTGAGATTGAAATGCGTACTCATCTACATCTTTTCTACTAAAACCATATTTGGACGCAATCAAATCTGCTGAAATTCCTTGGGGAACAATATGCCCTGGAAGTGCAACACTTGGATCCATCATCAATGCACCACCATCAGATCCCATTTTTACTCTTGACATGCTTTCTACTCCTCCTGCAATAATTAATTCAGAAAAACCTGATTTCACATAAGCCGCTGCTTGATTTACCGCTTCCAATCCTGAGCCACAAAATCGATTCAAAGTCACTCCACATAAATGATCTCCATAACCAGAATGCTGTGCTGCAGTTTTAGCAATATTAGCACCTTGATCCATAATTTGTGTAACACATCCCAGAATCAAATCTTCCACTAGCACAGGATCAAAATCATGTCTTATTTTTAATTCTTTAAGTAATGAAGCAACCAAATAGGTTGGAGTTGTACCATTCAAAGCTCCCTTTCGGTTACCTTTTCCTCTTACAGATCTGAGGGCATCATAAATATATGCTTCCATATTTTGTCTTATTTTTTAATGAAAAAATTCTTATTTGACTAATCAATGAGTCTTAGATAAGTTTTAAACAAATTCTAACTCATCATTAAATTATTACTTCTTTGTTTTTAAACTCATCAGAAATTCTACAATTTTAGCTTTTAATTCTGGATCATTATTGAACGCTACCGTTTCTTTTGCAATAGCGACTATGTCTCGTTCAACAACCACTTTATAAAGTCCTTTTCGAAAAATTCTTTTTGACTCAGCAAATACTTTTGGAAAAATTTTGATTTGCTTTTTCAAATATGCCTCTGCTCTATCTAATACTTCCTCTACCTCAACAGATTCATCTACTAAGCCCTCTAACAATGCTTCATCACTATTAAAAAGTTTGGCTTGTTGAACTGCTTTCCATGCTTTTACTTCTCCCAAATGATAAGCATAAATATCACAAAGCATTTCTGGTATTTGCATCTGCATTTTGAACTCATGCATTCCGACTACATGCTTTGCCCCTTTTCCCATCACTCGATAATCGGTACACAAGGTCAATATCGTTGCGCCCGCGGGGGCATAACCTGTAATCGCACAAACTAATGGTTTAGGAAATTTGACTAAAGACTGTAAAGTTAACATATAAGATTTCCAAAAATGAATCATTCCTATTTCATCCAAAGTTGCTAAAGACATCACATCCAACCCTCCACTAAATGCATGTGGACGACCTGACAAAACTGCGCCTTTGACATTTTTATCTTTTGCTAATGCATCAAATATTTCTTTGAGATCAACTAACAACTGGGTATTGATTGCATTAACTTTTCCATTATTAAGCTGAACGATGGCGTAATCTTCTTTTATTTCGATTAGAAGTGATTTGGCATCGTAGGTCGTTAATTTCATGTTGGGGATTGGTTTAACTTATTCTTTACTAACTTTCTTTACAAACTTAAAAGTTTATCTATACTTGCCAAATATTTGCCCGAGAAATGACAATATCACCATCATAAGTATTATATTTTTTAAACTAGTATTATGAAATTGATATCAATTTTGGAAAGGTTGATTGAATTGCAAACAGCCTAAAAGCTAATCAGTTAACTTAATTAACTGATTCTGCTTTGAAATACGAATACGTTAAAAGACTTTTCCTAACAAATGCAATACAGAGAAAAATGGAGTCTAGCCCAAAACAAGGAAAAACATTAATAAAAGTTTCCAATCGGTATTGATGATGAGTAAAAAGTTTGATAACAGACAAATTTATTGGCAGGAGTCCTCTTAGTTTATATTATTTCTCACCTTCGAAATTAAAAATAGGGTATAAACAAATATGCTTATACCCTTTTACAAAACTAAACGAAAATCAATTATTATATTTCGAGTCGACCAATCGCACAACTCACATAAGATTTTGCTTTTTGAACCAAATTAGAAGTACCCATTTCTGGATATCCCCATTTTGATAATTTTTCAATTAATGCCTCTCTTGAAATATTCTTCTCTAATTCAATTTCAACTACAGAAGTTTTTAACACAACATTTACATTAGCCACTCCTTCCATCTCTTGAAGTTTTTTCGTGACTGTGTTTACACAACCACCACATTTTAAATTATCTATAACTATTATTTCTTTGCTCATGTTTTAATTATTTTTTTTTGAAAAAATAAATTTCAAATCTTACATAAAGATAACTACTATAAATGTTGATTTGAGTGATAAAAATCACTAGGAGATATTTAAATGGCAGTCCCAAAATATTTTTTATTGATATAAAATGTCCCAAAAGGAATAATCGAAGCAATAAGAACTAAAAAAGTCGCTTTGAAATCCCAATTCATTTTTTCTCGAATTAATAATGCAAGAACTATATAAGCTAAAAATAATATCCCATGAGGCATACCTAGTGATTTAACTAAAATAGGATTTTCTCCAAAATATTTTAGTGGCACTCCTACAAATAACAAAAGGATATAAGATCCACCTTCCAAAAGACTTATAATTTTAAAAATATTTACCATGATCTTTTTTGATTTTTGAATTCATTGTCTCTATAAATTTCTCTTTAAAAACAATTGTAATTGCTTCCTTTATAAAAAGACAACACTGTTAATAAAAAATTAAAGGTAATTATTACTCCCTGATTGCGTGATCGAAACGGGATTAAATTTGAATCAACTAAATAATGTAGTAAACAATATACTTTGGAAAAATCCTGTCAAATTGGTTCCAAAAATCAATATATTGTGTTGGCCAAAAAAATAAATTATCATCATTTAAAGGTTTTTAAGAAAATATAATTTCACTAATTGAAACAATAACCTGATCCATGCAATCTACATAATCACTTTCTCCTGCCATCATTCACTTTCTTAAAAAAAAATAGAGTTAAACCAATATTCTGTAATTACAAGCAACAAAAAAAACACACTTTTTAGTCTTAATTTTAAAAATCATCAATAAATAGTAAAATTCAACTTATTTTTTACTGGGAATTTATCTTCCATGCATTAAACCCACCTAATAAATTATACATCTTTTTAAAGCCCTCTTTTTCTAACATATTACAGGCTTTCACGCTTCTTTTACCACTTCGACAATAAACTAAATACGTTTTGTCTTTATCTAATTTTTTTATTTTTTCTTGAAAGTCTGATGACCTGACATCAATTTCTATAGTTCCCTTTATTTTCCCTTGAACCGTTTCAGCCGGGGTCCTAACATCTAGAATTACAATATCTTTCTCTTTCATCTTATTCTTGAATTCACTAACATCAACGTCAATTCTTACCTGATTAATCTCATTTGAAGAAGTATTTTTTTCATTTTGTGCAGAGGAACTACAATTCGAAAACTGCATCAAAACTACAGCCAATAATAAACTTAATTTTTTCATTTTAAATATTTTGTTGAAATAATGAAGCAAATATGATGAGTAAAGAAATGATGTTTAGTGATTAGTATCACATATTCAAAAGGAGAGAAATCTCAACTTTTTTCATTAAAAAATTATATTAATCATCATAAGAACCTACAGATGGTCAAAATCTTTTTTGAAATATTATTCTGACCAATATAATTGAATTAGGATATTTGACATATCCTTAGAACAAAGTTTTTTTCAGGCATAAACTTAAACGGGGTTCTCAGTCATCTATTTGGCATCCCAATTTCACAACAATTCAAATATATTAAATACCAATAATTAGAATGCGCCAAAGGGTATTAGATGTACTTATTTACAGTTCCTTAAGCAAATTCTTTGGGCTGGCTTATCTTTTTTTAATCGATAAATCAATTAAATTTAAAGATGTTCTTGACTCAATTATGGTAATCTACACTTTGATTTTATTATTATCAATTATTCTCTAGAAATACTTTTATCATAAAAGCTATTTCCAAAAAACAAACTTGTTTCATTTTCTATATAACCAAAAAGATGTAAAAAATTCTGACTTGGCTTCTCATCTTTTTTAAGTTCCAAAGAATGGCATCCTGCTCGACTGCCTGTCACCAACACTTTTAATAAATCATCAGCCATCGTAAAATTCAAGTTATTCTCGTCCTTGTTTTTTTGCTCTTGCCAAATTGATGAAAAAGGAATCATTCCCAATTTTATCCTTTTCGATTTCCCTACTTTATCCATTCCTGTTAATATCCGTAAATCTTCTTTATAATTTAAAAAATCCCACGGTTTAAAATTCAATTGAATAATAGCTAATATCTCTTTTTCATTTGAGACAACTAGGTCAGGTTTTATCCTATCCAAATCATACTTTTTCAAATACAAAGTTGGAGTAATCCATATTTTATATTTCGAAAATTTCAATCTTAGTTGGTGATATATCTCAGCCCTTAGTTGTTGTTCCAGTATTACTTCTCCTCTCCCAAGCGCATCTCTAATTTCATTATCCCAAATTTGAATTAAACTCTTTTTAATCTTTTCCATAACTGTTCTTCGTTAAAAAAATGAAGTGCGAAGCTAATTGTTTTTTATTAGCAAATTAATAGTATTGACTACTTTTTATTCAAATTATCATATTATATCAAGGCCAAATTTGTTGTTTTTGGAGTTGACCGCCAGTTCCTTTAGCTAATTCTATTTTCTTGTAGTTGGTGGCTAAAGAGATACATTTGCTAAGCATTAACTATTCAAAGAGGTAGTGCTAAGAGACAATTATTTTTTAGTCTTTCTCAAGGGAAGTTTAAGCGGTATTGCTAATAAAGAGGCCACTATTCAAAACCTACTAAAAAGAACCAAGATTATATCATCTTTACTTTGGACGCTTTAATTCGGGGTGCTAAATCTCGTTTCGCTTACACTTCTTAGATTTTGTTTTTTTCTTTTAATTGAACTCATAGAAAAATGCACTTACATATTACAATGTAAGTGCATTTGTTGTTTCTGTTGCGGTATTTTTCACAGACGTAGACGTAGTCCCTTATCTTTTATCTCTTCCCCAGTATGTAATCGCTTTAGAGTAAACACGGTCCAGAGAATCAGCGTCAGCGATATTACTCTTGTTTTTTTAATCCTGGTAAATCTTTTATTCCTCTTGAAAAGACAAAGTCTATCATTTTTTTTACACAAAACGTTTTCATTTATCGTTCGTACAAAAAGAATAAAATATACATTTACAATTTTTTAAAATTTGAAAAACACTCATCTATGCCTCATATTACAGACCGCCCAATAAAGTCAATCTCTAAAGAACTAGAATTTCTAAAACAAGACCTAGACTCTAAAATTCCACCAAAGAAACTTGACCGAAATATTTTAATTGCAACATGGAATATTCGTGCCTTTGGTAACTTAACTCGTAAATGGATTTCAAGAGGAGAAGACTCTCCAAAACGAGATTTACATTCTATTCTTTGTATCGCAGAAATTCTTTCTCGCTTCGATGTTATTGCTATCCAAGAAGTCAAATCCAATATTCGAGCATTAAGAGATACCATGAAGGTTTTGGGTAACCATTGGGGATTAATTCTGACTGATGTAACTAGAGGAAGTGCAGGTAATGGCGAGCGTATGGCTTATCTTTTTGATACCCGGCGGGTGCAACTATCAGGATTAGCTTGTGAGTTGGTTGTGCCAAAAGAAAAGCTTACCAAAATAGGAGTAGATGCGCTTCAAGAACAATTTGTAAGAACACCTTATGCGGTTGGCTTTCGCTCGAAAAACCAAACTTTCATTTTAGTTACACTCCACATCAAGTATGGGAAAAAAGCAAAAGAACGAAAACCTGAACTCAAAGCTATTGCTCATTGGCTATCGGATTGGGCAAAAAATATTTCTGAATATAATCAGAACTTAATTGCGCTAGGTGATTTTAATATTGATAAAAGAGGTGATTTACTTGACCAAACTTTTTTATCTGAAGGATTATTTGTGCCAGAGGCGCTTCAAAATGAGGAAGTCACTCGTTCCATCTTTGACGAGACAAAATACTATGACCAAATTGCTTGGTTCAATGGTAATAATGATGTTCCAAAATTATCGCTAGAATTTAAAAATGGAGGTAATTATGATTTTGTAGGTAAGGTATTACAGAATAGACCATTGACTAAGCAGCAACTTTCTTTTCATATTTCTGACCACTATCCGCTTTGGGCAGAATTTGAATTATAGTCAGTAATCCACCCATAAGTAAGACTTTCAAATAATTGAAGGAAATAGAAAGAAAAGCGAAGCAAAAAAGAAAATGTTTTAGAAATGTTTTAGCAACTCCAAAATAAAACCCGTAACTCATTGATAATCAATTAGTTACGGGCTACTGTGGTGATCCCGCCAGGACTCGAACCTGGAACCTGCTGCTTAGAAGGCAGCTGCTCTATCCAGTTGAGCTACGAGACCAAATCTGGATTTTGCTATACTAAGCGAGCGCAAATTTATATTTTTTTATTATAAAAATACAATTTCTGCAAAGTATTTTTTTAAACCAAATATCCTTCCCCTCTACTAACATATCAACAATTTTTATTCTTGAAAAGACCTTGTTTATTAAATCAAATAAAAATAAAATTAAGATCCCTGTTTAGTATTTTTAATTTCAATTCCAAATTTGTATAAAATTTCTCTAACAACGTTACTTATTTTTCTAAATTCGAGAACTTTTTAAAAATTAAATTAAAAATGATCACTATCGATAATATAAAATTAGAAGAAAGTTGGCAATATGCCCTGTCAGATGAATTTCAGCAACCATATTTTTCAAAAATCATACAATTTTTACATCAAGAAGAACAAGCTGGTAATAAAATATTTCCCTCTCCATCATTGATTTTCAATGCATTTAATTCTACTCCCTTCAAAAAAGTGAAGGTTGTTATTTTGGGACAAGACCCTTATCATAACATTGGCCAAGCATGTGGTTTGAGTTTTTCAGTTCCAGATGGATTTCCTGCTCCTCCTTCTTTAAAGAATATATTTAAAGAATTAAACACAGATATAGGTATGAATATTCCAACAACCGGAAATTTACAAAAGTGGGCTAACCAAGGTATTTTATTACTCAATGCCGGATTAACGGTTCGAGCTCATCAAGCAAATTCTCATAAAAATATAGGTTGGCATAAATTTTCTGATGCTGCCATAGTAAAACTATCTGATCAACGAAAAGGAATTGTTTTTTTACTTTGGGGAGGTTTTGCCAAAAAGAAATCAAGTTTAATTGATCATACCAAACATCATGTTCTGATGACAGGACATCCTTCTCCATTAAGTGCTAATAGGGGATATTGGTTTGGGAATAAGCATTTTTCTAAGACTAATGAACTATTAGCAAAACAGAACTTAACTCCAATTGATTGGCATTTATAAAACAATTATTCAGAAATCTTTAATTAAAATTAATAATCAATTTAACAAATTCTCCTTCATCAATTTTTTGATTTAAATTTTCATCAATGAAAAAGACAAAGTAAAGTTTTTCAAAATTGGTATTTTTAATATTTACCTCAAGATCCTGCAAGCAATAATTTTCTATATCAATGCTTAATTGGACAAAACCATTTTCCTCTTTAGAAATCAAAGTCGCTCGTTTCTCTTCTTCATTATTGTAAAAAATATAGTGATGAGATTGATCACCAAAAAAGATGCATTCATATTGAGAATCTTTTGGGCCAGCAATACTTGTGCCTTCTGATAGGGAAGGAATTTCCTCAAAGTTTTTCCTAACCTCGAACTGCTTAAAAATATCAGGATCAATATCTGTAATCAATCTTGCAGCATGATAATTTTGACCAGCCTCATCGTCCTTTTTAATTTTAAAATTAATAGTAAATTTCTCTTTGACCAAATCAATACTTTGTTCAGACGCTGTTACTGCAATAATATTATCACCTTGATATATTTTCAAATCAAAATCATTCAATTGATTAGGCAACTCTTTTGATTGGAAAGTGGAAATCGAAAAGGCAAATAATATTGTATAAATAGAAATGAATGGCATATTTTTTAAAATTAGTTTTTGGAAAATATTTGGTTTAATAAAAGTAGTTAGGTCCAAGTATATTAACTCGTAAATATTACAACAAAAAATATTTCAGCTAGTACAAATTTTGAGCTTGCTCGAGCACAAGTATTATTTAAAAAAGATTAATTGAGGAATTAAATGGCGTGAATTAAAAGAAGAAAGGTCATTTTTATAGAAAAAACTGATTTAAATAATTAAGTCAACATAATCAAAAAAAGTAACCCTGATTAATATATTATAGATCTACTTTATGTCTTATGTTCAATGAACTCTAAATTAATTACATTATTCGCAAGTTAAGAACAAGTTAACTTTAGTAAAGTCTTCAATTCACTATTTCCCGTAAACTTCTCCTCGACATGATTTCAATGTATTCATCAATAAAGAAGTTACCGTCATTGGCCCAACTCCTCCAGGAACTGGGGTGATATAACTAGCTTTAGCAGCTACCTCCTCATACTTTACATCACCAGCCAATCTATATCCACGTTTAGTATTTTCATCATTTACTCTATTGATCCCAACATCGATAATCACAACACCATCTTTAACCATATCGGCAGTTAAAAACTCAGGAATTCCAATAGCCGCAATGATAATATCGGCACGCAAAGTATGCGACTTTAAATCCTTCGTCCGGCTATGACAAAGCGAAACTGTTGCATTACCTGGTCTTGCTTTTCTAGATAACAAAATACTAATTGGTGTTCCTACAATATTACTTCTTCCCAAAACAACACACTCTTTTCCTTCCACATCTATATTGTATCGATCTAACATTTGCATAATTCCAAATGGGGTTGCAGGTAAATAGGCAGGTAATCCCTGTGCCATACGTCCAAAGTTAGCTGGATGAAATCCATCAACATCTTTTCGAGGATTTATGGCAAGAGTAATCTTTTCCTCATCAATATGCTTTGGCAAAGGAAGTTGAACAATAAATCCATCTATCTTTGGATCATCATTTAATCCAGCTACAATTTCTAACAATTCTTCCTCTGTGATAGAGATATTTTTTCTAATCATGGTAGACTCAAAACCAACTTGCTCACACGATCGAACCTTATTTCTTACATAAACTTGACTAGCTGCATCTTCCCCAACTAATACTGCGGCGAGGTGTGGAATTTTCCCACCAGCTTTTCTAATTTTTGCAACTTCAACTGCAATTTCTTCCTTAATTTTGTTGGCTAGTCCTTTTCCGTCTATGATGTTTGACATAATTAGGTTTATATTATATTGACAAAGCGCAAATATAAAAAATGCACAGACCAAAATGGCCAACACGTTTTTATTTTTTTCCACAAATAGAAAACAATTATTTAATTTTTATTTCTACTCGTCGATTTAGGGCTTTTCCCTCTTCAGAATCATTTGGTGAAATTGGGTTTCTCCTTCCTAATCCTTGAATCCTTACTTGATTTTTTTTAATTCCATTTTTATATAAATAGGTTCTTATTTCTCTTGCTCTATCTCTCGATAATTTCTTTTCGCCTTTTCGGTTTTCTTCATTATCCGTATACCCATTCACTAAAAGTACCGTACCATAATTTTGATTTAGATAATTCATGGCTTGATCCAAATAACTTCTTAATTCAGAATTCATATCAAACAAATAAGAGCCAGTATTATAATAAATCACATGAGGAACAAAAGGAGAAAATTCAACTTCATTTGGCAAAACAAATTCCTTTTTAAGCACCCTTTCACTCCCTTTAAAAGTTACGGCATTATAAAATCTTTTTCCTACCAAAACTCCTGCAATCTTTTTTCCAGAGGTAATGATTTTATTTTCAGGAGTTCCGTAGTCCATTAATTTCGCTTTAATAACTTCAGCTCTTTCTTTTCCTAGACTAGAATCCCCTTTGTAATCTTCAGAATCATAATAATCCCCTACTAAACTCAATATTCTATTTTCATTACTCTTAAAATGCGCAGCAATTTTTAAAATCTCACCATTAGTTACTGCAGGAATAGTTGCCAATATACCATCTTTTTCAAATGAAATTCCTTCCACATTTTTGGTTTTAAATACACCATCAGTAAATGAGAATTTTTCTGGAGGGCTAGTTGTACTATCACAAAAATCAAAGAAAGTAAATAGCAAAGAACCAAATATTATAATTAATACAGATGAGATTCCAATTGCGATTTTATTCATTGCTATTTAATTTTTCTCGATAAAATCTAGATTTAATAAGTTAGTAAATTTCAACCTGAAATGAAGGGAGATATTAATGATTGATAAATTAATGCTAATGAAATAATTTTTTATTCTTCTTCAATATTCATCCCTAAAGAAAACCATAAAATATATCCCAAAATAAAAAAACTTACTTGCCCTGCCGAGCGCTATCTAGATAATTATTCAAAGTTTCAACCTGCTTAACATCAATAGCAAACTCTTTAGCCTTTTCAAAATACTTTATTGCATCAGGAAACTGTTTTTGCATTGCATATATCACTCCCAGATTTTGCCATCCATCCACATATCTTGGATTTTTCTCAACTGCTTTTTCATAGACTCCTTTGGCCTTTTGTAATTCTGCCTTTGCACCTACTAAATTTCCTTTAGCTCTTTCTGCAGCACTCTTTTCAAAATAGATGACACCTAAATTATTATAAGCTTTTGCATTACTCTGATTGTACTGTATTGCCAAGTTATAATGTTCTTCTGCCTTATCATTAAACCCAGCTTTATTAAACCACCATCCTAGTCTTGCATGTGCATCTGAATACTTTGGATAAACTTCGATCGCTTTCTCCAAAACCGTTTTAGCTTTATTCATCATCTCTGATTGATCGTCACCAGCCAATGTCAATCCTTTTTTCGACAACTCTAAACTATAGTGATACAATAATTTCCCGCACTCAGGAGAAATCTTTATATCGGTATCATAAAGTGTATAACTATCTTTCCATGCCGCATTCCTATCTATTGTTTTAAACGAAAATAGAAAAACTACTACTCCTAAAAATCCAAGTACACCAATATTTTTTTTAAAAAAACTACCCATTCCAAAACCCTTACTTCTTCTTTCCTCCAACTTGAAAATTTTCATCAAACTGTAAGCCACTACAATAGAAAATCCTAACACAGGTACATATAACAGTCTTTCAGCGTAAGAGGTACCTATATTAAATACTAAATTGGAAGTAATCGAAAGAGTCAAAATATAAAACAGAATTCCAAAAGAAAAAACTGATTTTCTCTTAATATTTAACATTGCCCAAACGGCTAAACCAACATGAATAACAAAAGATAAGAGTACTTTCCAATCCCCAAAAGAAGTCAAAGGGATTTGTGAATATCCTGCATCTGAAACAAGTGGGTGTGGGAAAAATAACAATTTCAAATATCGCCCTAAAATTAAAAATGCTGTAGCCTTTTGTTGAACAAAATTATCTGCCGAAACCAAAACATTATCTAGAATAGAGGTATTATCTGTTCCAATTGTTTTTCCCAAAATAGTGCTTAACATGGCTATAAAAACCAACGACACTGCTAAATACCCCCCAGATAACTTTAAGTTTTTTTCTAAAGAGGTTTTAGTAAAAAAATGTATTAATAAAGGGAAAACTGCCACATAAGTCACCGAACTTTCTTTAGCCATAATTGCTAAAAAAAAACTACCCAAAGACAAGGCTAACCACTTCACATTTGACTTACTCAAATAATCCCATAACCAATAAACAGCCAATAAAAAGAAGAAAAAACCCATAATGTCATCTCGTCCTTTGATATTGGCCACAGACTCAGTATGCAATGGGTGAATCATAAAAACCACTGCAGCAGTAAAAGGCAATATGAGGTTATAGCTTTTAAATATTCTGGATAAAGTAAAAAACAATAGCACTCCAGTCAATGCATAAAACAAAACATTTACAAAATGCATAAAATTTGGATTATCTGGAAACATTTGCCATTCCATCGCAAACATTACAGGAGTCAACGGTCGATAAAGTGTCCCAAATCCTGCTCCATATCCATAGCGATAACTGTGAGTCAAATGTGTCCCAATTCCAGCAAAACCTTGTTGAGTTACAAAATTTTCCTTAATCACAGAAAAATCATCAAGTGCCCACTCGTGCTGAATCGTGTTGGCATACAAAACAAAACCGAGCAGTCCAACAATAATCGCAAGTGGTAAATATTTTTTTAAAGAAAAACCAGAAGAAGTTTTATCACCTTTTTTTAAAGCAAGTTTTCCTGATTTTTTATCTTTCTTTTTTGACATTATTAAATTACTTTTTTACAAATATAAGAGTTCTTTGGTAAATTACGCTTCAGGTAAAAATAAATTATTACTAGTTTTCAAAAAAACAAAAAACTTAATCGTATTATTTAATGATGCTAAAAGAATAAAGAACTTACTGAATAAAATTACCTTGTATACTTCAAAGCTAAGATCAATCAAAACATTAATGATATTTTAATCTCCAACTATAAAATTTTCAAAAAAAGTTCTTTTATATGGGATAGCCAATAAACTTGACTTTTCACTATCTCTGCTAACCAATCATACACGGATAAAATATTTTGTATACCTCAACTTACTTATCTAATTTTAAACTTGGTTTTAATTTATGTCGGAAGGAAAAAAATCAATAAAAAATTACCAACATCAAAAGATAAAATGAATGTATTTTAGTCAATCTTTGAGCTGACTAACTTTGAGATCAGAAAAAAATATGAATCATTTTCAAAAACCTAACTTAATTAAAAAATGTCGAGATTATTATTCCTTTTTTATTTTCTTCCTTTCTCACAAATTTCCTTCGGACAAAATCTAATCCCAAATCCAAGTTTGGAAGATGAAAATACCTGCCAAAAATATCAAGAACAATGCGCACCAAAAGCATGGCGATCCAACACTCTAAAAGCATTCCTTTATTACGATTACAAAATTTCTCGTCAAGACGAATCAGTTATGAAGCCTGCTAAAGGAAGTCGTTGCATTTCTCTCCGCATGTTTAATACAGGTAGAAAAATGGATCGCTCCTATGTTCAAGTACCTTTCCTTTGCCAATTAGAAAAAGGAAAAAGATACAAACTCCAATTTCAATTCTTAAGCACAAACTATTTTGTTAATAGCTTTGGATTTTACATGACTGACACTTTAGTGATTACCAAAAAGAATGATCCTATTTTTGAAAAGAAACCACAAATTAAATTTGAATTTTCTAAACCATTTTCGCCAAACAAATGGATTACTCTAGAAACAATTTATGAAGCAACGGGCAATGAAATAGGAATGATCCTTGGTAATTTTAAACGAGATGACAAAACAGTAATTTCATTGTTAAAAAAAAAGAAAAGAAAGGATAGAACGATTAGAAGAGTCTATCATTACTTCGATGACTTATCTTTGACTCCTTTGGAAAACCTAACTTCAATATGCGATTTGAAAAAAAATCGAAATCACATTTATGCAGATTCTGTTCGTCATTCCATAACTGAACATCCTCACTCAGTAAGAAATATAAAAATACTGTTAGAAAACTTTCCACTAGATTCATTTCCAAAAAATCCAATTTCTCAAATAAAAAAAACACCACAACCAAACATAATCTTTAAAGAAAAAAAAAAAAAATGTACTTCCCAATATTTTATTTGAAACCAATAATGATATTTTACTTCCAATTGCATATAATTCTTTGGATGATTTAATCGTTTATCTAATGACTAACCGAAATTTCAAGATTAAAATAACAGGACATACAGATTCTATTGGAAATACCATCACCAATCAAATCCTATCCCAAAAACGAGCTAGATCTGTTGGTAACTATCTAATTTCCAATGGAATACACTTTTCAAGAATCAAAACTATTGGCAAAGGTGAAAGTCAACCAACTTCAACCAACGAAACATCTGGGGGGCAACAAATAAACCGAAGAGTTGAATTTGAAATCATGGAAAAATTTTGATTTATTTAACTTTTTTCATGATCAAAAAAACAAGTTTCGCATAGGTTTTGCTACCTAGTAGAAAAGGATTTATCAATGTGAAAAAAATTTACTTTTTTTATTTTCGTAATTTTAAATGTTACCAAATAACAAAATTGTATTGCCTTTATTTAGTTTATTAAAAGGAATTATTCAATGAGGAAAAAATTTACTTTTTTATTATTTATAATTTTCAGTAATCCATTACTTGCTCAAAATCTGGTGCCAAATTCAAGTTTCGAATCCTATAATCGTAGACCCTCAGCTATGCTTGACGATGGAATAGAATTTACTCGGGCTCTTCCCGGATGGGTTTCTCCAAATAGAGCTTCCACAGATTTTATCACAAAAAGATTTCGTTCCTCTAAAGTTCAATTAGTTAATCCTCACACAGGCGAAAACATGGTAGGCGCAGTTGTTCAAGGAGCACACTGGGCTGAATACCTCTCCATAAAATTGAAAGAGCCCTTGGTAGTCGGAGAAAAATATTACGTAGAATTTTGGATAAACGCTCCTCAATCCTATAATAAAAATATAACTGGAACCCCTCTCTTTAATGATCATTTCGGATTACTATTTGACAAGAGGCTATATTTTACCAATACTAAAATTATTAATGCAAAACCACAAATTACAGCAAAGTCTAAAACCCGATTACAAGCTAATTTATGGCAGAAAATTAATGGCTCTTTTACTGCTGATCAAACAGCAACACACATTTATATCGGTCAATTTTTAGATAAAAATAATCCTTCTAAAATTATTGAAGCATACTATTTTTTAGATGATATTTTTGTTGAAAAAATTGATAAAGAGGCCAAACAATTTGAACCAAGTAAAACTTATAAGATAAAAGGTACTATCGCATCTATAGTCTTGGAAAATATTTATTTCGAAACTGATAAATTTAAATTGTTAAGTGAATCATTCACGGAATTAGACAAGCTGGTCAAAATCATGATAAAAAATCCTTCGATGACCATTAAAATAAAAGGTTATACAGATAGCGACGGAGAAAAAGACCACAATCAAAAACTTTCGGAAAACAGAGCTAATTCAGTTTATGAGTATTTAGTCAATCAAGGCATCAAAAAAGAAAGATTATATTATGAAGGGTATGGTGCAAGTCAAGCAGTCGCAGATAATTCTACAAATGATGGAAAACAAAAAAATAGACGTGTAGAGTTAGTTACAAAGTCACAAGATACGATTGGGCAAGGAATAATATTAGCAGATCTAGCGTATGACTTTTCTCAATATTTAAAAAATAATGCAATCAAACTTACAAATATCGGAAAGGACGAACGTTCCTGGGACTGCAATAATATTCCCCAAAACCCTTTCAAAATGTCAAGAGAAACGCAGCAACAAATGAATACTTTTGGCGAATTCAAACCACATGATGCTCGAAATATAATCTTGTCAATAACCAAAAAAACTCAAGTCGTTCAAATTCAAACATCTCCACTTCATCCTGAATATCAAATGTTCATTTTAGAATTATTGGGCGAATGGTACCAACAAGGATTTCGATATATTGGTTTAGAAAAAATAAAAAACATCAATTCTATTTTAGATTTGGGCTATCCTACTTTGGAAAATGGGGACGTATTTCAGCAACCAATTTTTGGGGAAATAATTCGTCAAGGACAACTAGCTGGCTTCCAATTTTTCAGTCTCTCTCCTAGCGAAAGTCAATTGCAAAAAGCAATGACCATTCTAAAAAAACAAAAATTCAACTCTGGAAATCAATCGAAGGAAGAAGCTGCAGTATACTGGGCCGGCGCTATGAATATCAATCGAATTTTGAAAAAAGAAAAAAATGCAAAAATATTGTTAATAACGAATGACATTACTGAAACTAAAAGTGGAAATCCATCTACCATTGCCAATTGGTTGAAAAGATATTCTCAAATTAATTTGCTGAGCATTGGTCAAACCAATATTTATGATCCTTGCAGAGGTTCACAAAATCCAATTTTAAAAAGGATGAATATCTCCAAGCCAACCATCCTCCAAAAAAGAAATATCATTTTAGTACCATACGAAAGAGAGCAAAAGCAAGCAGTCCAAACCCACGATATTCACGTTTTTCACCCAAGAAATACTTTCCCTAATAACCGTCCTAATTATTTATCAAAAACAGGAGTACGAAGACTTTCTCTACTAAATATTGATAAATTTAATATGAGTTATCCTTGCTTGGTCATGGCTTATAAAAAAGGAGAAGATGTCAACAAGGCAATTCCTATCGACGTAATAGAATTGTCTGATAATCATGATGTTACTCCTATGATTTTACCAAATGGTGATTACGAAATCGTATTGCGTGATAAAACCAAAAGAAAGAAAATGGAAACTACTATAAGATAAAATCACTAGACGAAGCTTTACTTTAAAAGCAATCTGTAAATAATTTTTAGTTGAATCATTGAATAATCTTCCAAAAATCCAGCAACTAAATTTTTACAGAACAAAACAAAGTTTTGAATGAGGTCAGACTAGAATATTTTTTTTAATCAAAAATTCCATCAGCCTTCATTTTATCAATAAACACTTTTGCTCCTTTTATATTCACGTGCTGATAATCTCCAAAGCCTTTAGGATCTTGAACAGCGTCTGCATAATTATAGAATGGCTGATTGGTCGCCATTATCACTCTTTTTTGAAGGTGTTCAAAGTTGACAATTTTATCGACAAATAAAGGAAAAAATGGACTTACAACCAATTTGATTTTAATATCATTGGCTTTTGCGATTTCAACTGTTTTTTTCAATTCCTCAAACATCATTTCCACTGTAGAATAGTCAAACGGTCCAACATAAAATGGTTTCTCTTCTTCAACTGCACTAATCATATTTTCATTTATTACTCGATCAATAATCCAATCTTTGTCTGAACTAGAATAGTAAAACATTGCTCGCTGGAAAATTTCGCTATTGTACAGAAACAAATGACTTAACTTTCCTGCATGAAAAATATTTTCAGAATACTCTTTTATTAAATTACTTAAAATATTAGAATAAGGCGTATAAACATTGAATCCAGAAATCAAAGTCGTGTCAACCCTATTCATCATCGTTATATCTACGATTAACAAATCTGGTTTTTCATTATACTTTAAATAATCTTGGAACAATACTCTTCCAAGATTCATCGGGAGTGCATTATAACTTAGGTTGAAAGTATTCTTTCCAGTCACCTCTTCAATATAAGGTTGATAAAAACCTAATCCACGAGAATTTCCCAAGAATAAAATATCGCAATCTGCATCTCCTCGATACATCTTGGAATACCGAAATTCACTATTGGATATCATCTTTTTTAAGACAAATCCACCCAAGCGGTCTCCTATAAAAAAGAGCACTATTACTGCAAAAATCCAAGTGAGTTTTTTCAATTTCTTTTCTTAAAACGTTTTTTTTAAAACTGAAAATAAATAAATGCATTCGCCCCAAACGATCCAAAAAATGCAATAATCCATAACAAAATAACAAAGCTCATTACTCTAAAAGTAGGGCTTTTTTGAATCAGTTGACTATAATTAAATTTAAAATCTGAAATCTCAACAAATAATAATATGCCTATTAATATAAATCCTTTGAGTACCCAAAACTTATTGACGATGCTTGTGATAGTGAAACTCTCCAATGAAGCAATACCTTGAATATAAGTTATAGCCACATCAAAATCTGGCGCTCGGAAAAACACCCAGGCCAAACAAGTGAAAAAATAGACAATCAAAATATCTATTGCTTGTTGTAAAGGTTTTGGAAAACGAAGTGCCGTCATCAAGTGACCAAATGGCTTTCCTAAAAATCTTTGAATAATTAAATACGTCCCATGCAAAAATCCCCAAAAATAAAACACCCAACTAGCTCCATGCCACAAACCACCTAGCAACATCGTCACCATATTATTCATGTAAGTAAATCCTTTAACCATATTAGCCTCAGATTTTCGCATATGATATGCCGTAATAATGCTTACTATCACCAAAATACTCAAATAAATTAGCGTTGTCTGTATACTATCTGACCAGAAAATACTCAGTAAAAACAAAGGTAAAACGATAAAAAATACAGAACCGAAACTTCCCCCTCGATTTCCTCCTAATGGAATATATAAATAATCTTTCAACCAACTTGATAATGAAATATGCCAGCGTTGCCAAAACTCACTAAAATTTCTGGAGAAATAAGGAGTCCGGAAATTATGTGGAAAATCAAAACCCATTACCCTGGCTAATCCAATAGCAATGTCAGAGTAGCCGCTAAAATCACAATAAATTTGGAAAGAATAAAAAACAATGCCAATCAATAAATGTGAAGACGAGAATCCCTGAGGTGATTGAAAACATTGATCAACATATGGTGCCAAAGAATCTGCAATGGCGACCTTTTTAAAAAAACCCCATAGTACCTGACCTGTTCCAGAAATTAATCTATCCCATAAAAAAGTTCTATCCTTTTGAAATTGAGGTAAAAAGTCTCTAGCTCTAACAATTGGGCCAGCAACCAACTGAGGAAAAAATGAAATAAAAGTTGCAAAACGAATAAGGTCTTTTTCTACTTTTATCTTCCTCCAATACACATCAATCGTATAACTCATCGACTGAAATGTATAAAACGATATTCCAACAGGAAGTAAAATTTTCAAAGTGGCAGGATGTGCTTGCATTCCCATATCATTTAAAATGGAAATAAATGATTCTTGGAAAAAATTAAAATATTTGAAAAACCCCAAAAATCCTAAATTGGCCAATATACTTATTAGCATCAATCGCTTTCGTTTGCTGCCCTTCTCTTCTTTATCCAATTTCAATCCAACAACATAATCGATCAAAGTTGAAAACATCACCAAACTTAAAAATCGATAGTCCCACCAACCATAAAAAAAGTAACTACCAATCAAACATAACAATAGTCTTGCTTTACTTTTTAATGTAAAATACAAAGGCAAAAAAACCCCAATGAAAATAAAAAAAGGAAGACTATTGAAAATCATTTATTATTAGATATTAATTTTTCTTTACAAATCTAAATGTTTTTGTAATTCTATTTTCCAGATTAAATATCCATTTCCATCTAAATGAATTCCATCTTGTGTTATGCTTGAATCTAATAGTCCATCTTTATCTAGAAATAAAGAATGTAGGTTAAGAAAAACTAGTTTATTCTCAGCAGCAATATTTTCAATTTTCTTATTTAGAAAAATAATATCTGAATTACTTTTACCACTATTTCGAACCTTATTATTAACGGGTAATATGCTTTGGAGGTACAATTTTGTTGAAGGAGTTTTCATTAAAATTTTTGCAACAATTGCTCTGTAGTTTTTTATTATTTCATCATTTGAATGAACATTTATATCATTAACTCCAATCATTAAAAAAATCTTAGCTGGATTGTGTTTAGTAATTTCGTCTAACCTCAATAGAATCCCTCCCGTCATATCCCCAGCAATACCTCTATTCACTATTTTTGGATTATTCAATAATTCACTCCACTCACAACTTTGGATCAAACTATTACCCAACATCACAATCGCATCTTTTTGTATAGGTAATTGTTTAAAATGATTTTTTCGATGTTCATAAGCTCCTGCTGAATTCTTAGTTTGCATTTTTGCTATTAGGTAGGAAAAACCACCCAAAGAATTAACAATAAAAAAAAATCCACAAATGAGTAGGATATTCAATAGAAGTGAAGAAAAGAGCGTTAGATTTTTCATTTTTTATGACATTGAACTATCAATAATGAAACGTAAAACATATTTTATTTATCTTTATTTAAAACATCATCAATCGAAACTTTTCGAGTGTGTTTTGAATGTTTAAAATTTTTATTTGGATTACCCATTTTAAAAAGTGCCGAAACCTGTTTTAAAACGAAAAATGGTAATCCCCATATTGCTAACCAAACTGCTTTTGGAACATTAGATAAATGTAAAGTCCATAAAATAGTAAAAATAAAAATCACCAATGAAGCGATCAATCCAATTCCAATTTCCGGAGCAATGAATAATCCTAAAACTGCCCAAACTATCGAAGTAAATAATAGAATAAACAAAGGTGGAGCAACAGTAATCAAACCAAAAAAGAACTGATTCCAACTTAACCGTGTCAAACCTTTTATAATTAAGCCTGATGAATTTGGCAAGTTTTGGAAATATGAAAATAGCCATCGACTTCTTTGAATTTCTACTTGTTCCCCACTTACCACTTTTTCATCAAAGACAATTGCATTTTTTGCAAAGACAATTTTTTCATCTTTGAAAAGTAAATTATTTTGTAAAATCTTATCCTCTTGCAACATTTTTTTCCCTTGTGTTTTACCCATTTCAATTGCAGGACTAGCTAAATATGCTGAATATAAATCTGTTTCTACTGCCATACCACTTCCTGAAATCACAGAAGAAGAACCTAACATATAAGGTACATATCTTTCGATATAATTCTTATAAAATTCTCCTGTCGCATCAGCGCAAGCATAAATTGTATCTAAATTTTTTGCAGTCCGTTGACCTTGAATTGCATGATACCCATTATTGGCATATTTATTAATTTCCAATAAAAAATCAGGGTGAGCCAAATTATCCGCATCAAAAACTATGGTATAATCATGTTTTCGAACATAATTTTTCATAGCATAAATAATACTTTTAGCTTTTAACTTCAGAGAGGGTTGAGGATTTAACACCATCATTTTCTTATTTGTCAAATTAAATTCAACCATATCACAATCATCAGCCACCAAATAAATATGAAAATTTTGAAAAGATTGGTTTAAAAGAGAAGCAATTAAAGGCTTGGAAATTTCAGCATTTTTATAAGCTGTAATGATACATCCGATATCAAATTCTTGGTAGGAGACTCCAAGTTCTTCTTTAGTCTTTATACTCTCCTTAGAAAACAAAGCAGAGAAAACAGTTATAAATGGGAATAACAAATAGAATGCTAACAAGGCACTTACAAAAATATAAATGTAAAATAAAATATTCATTTCTATTAATTGTTAACTTTTGTTGCCAACTAAATTCCACCAAATGCCCTTGTAAAAAGCTGAAACATGACCCCACTCTCGATTTTTCAAAAATACTAATGTATTCTTTGGTATTGTAAAACAAATCAAAAATAAATAAAAAATCATAATTTGATTCAAACTCCGATTTCTTCTTACGAATAAAATTCGATTTCGAGTGTGGTAATAGGTTTTTAAGGTACTATTTTCTCCAACAGTAAAAGAATCTTTGTGAAAAACCAAGGCGTTCGGTTCCACGTAAACTTTATAACCTGCATTTCGAATCTGCTCACACCAGTCCAATTCTTCGTAATATAAAAAATACTCCTCTGGCATAACACCTACTTCATCAATTATCTCACGTTTAATCATCATTGCAGCACCATGAACATACGCAGTCTCTTCCGCCTTATTGTATTGTCTATTGTCAATTTGCCCGTTTCCTATTATTTCGTTTCTTGCAGTCAAAGGGTGAAGATGCGTTGAACCAGCATATTGAATAATTTGCTTATTATTTGTCTGATTTGGATCATAACATATTCGAGGACTAACAATTCCCAAATCTGAATTAGAAAGAAATAATTGAAGAAGAGTTTCGATACAACCGTCTTCGACCTTCGTATCATTGTTGACAAAAAATAAGTATTCACCCTTACTTGCTCGAATTCCTACATTATTCCCTCCTGAAAAACCTAAATTTTTCTCACAGAAAATATAATTGACCTCAGGATATTTATTAGTTATTAAATGAGTAGAATTTTTGGTTGAACAATTGTCAACTATAATAATTTCAAAATTACGAAAGGAAATATTTCTCAATGATTCCAACAACTCTGTAGTCACTTGAATTTGATTGAAATTAATAGAAATGATTGATACGAGTGGTTGTTCCACCTTTATGCATTTTTTATATTTTGACAAATCTTATATAAAGGAACAATTTGTCGCAGAAAGATAAATAGGTTATTTTTAGACCGATTCTTCCTGAATCATGGCTGGGAGGGTTTTCACAACAATTTCAATATCCATGATTAATGAATGATTAGAGGCATATTCTAAGTCCAAATCAATTCTATCTTTAACAGACATATCTTTTTTTCCTCGTTTAGAAACTTGCCACAATCCAGTCAAACCTGCTGGAGCAATAAACCTTCTTGAATTCCTATCAGTTGTCAATTGTTCTGCTTCGTAAAGAGGCAATGGTCGATTACCAATGATAGACATATCTCCTCTTAAAACATTAAGTAGTTGAGGCAACTCATCTAAACTAGTTTTTCTGAGAAATTTACCGATTGAAGTAACCCGAGGATCATCCTGGAATTTAGAAAAAGATGGACCTTTTATTCTTTTATTATATTGGTTAAGATGTTCAAATTGATCTAATTTTTGGTCTGCATCAATGCACATTGATCGAAATTTAAAAAAATCAAATATGTTATAGTTTGTGCCAACCCTCTTAGAGATGTACAATACTGGTCCTTTAGATGATAATTTAATCCCAACAGAAATCATTAATAAAATAGGGCTTAAAAAAATCAATGCAAATGTAGCTACGAAAACATCAAATATTCTTTTTTCTAATGGAATTTTATAATTTGAATAATTCAAATTTCCTATCTTTTGAACTTTTACTTTATGCTGGATAAGGAACTCGATGCGAGATAGAATATTCTCCCACTTTAAAGGAAGTTCATAACAATCATCAATTCCTTTTTTTATCGCAGTCTTTAAATCAATTGAATCAGATGTTCTATTAATTACTATGAAAGGAACACTTTGAAGGGTTGTTTCTTTTCGAACTCGACTTAAAAATTGAAAATTATTTTTCCGTAAAATATTAAGATCACAAATCAAGGCAAACTCCGGTGCGTTTGATAAATTCAACTCAATCAAACTCTGAATAGACACCTCTTTTAATTGATGTTTTTGTATTATTTCATAGGATACTTCTTCATTTTCATTTAATATATTCGACACAAATTCATCCTCAAAACCTATTAAGTATAATAGTTTTTTAGTCCGTTTCGTTTTGGAACGGAGTACAATTACGGATTCAGCCACATTCGAGTGTAAATTCATCTTAATAAGTTTTTGCTCAAAAAAGAACACAATTTAGTTTTTCATAATAGGAAAATGTTACTGATATATCTCAAAAAAAGCTATATTTTTATTGATTGTCTATTTTTTAAAATTGATCTAATCTTCGATTGTAGAACAATTGGATTAAAAGGTTTCTTCATATAACCATTGATTCCAATATTTAAACATTTTTCAATTATTTCACCTTTCTCCTCACCGGAAACTACTACTACCGGAACATCATGAAAAATACCGCTAATCCTTATATTATTTAAAAATTCTATCCCTCCTAAATTCGGCATATTTATATCTAAAATAATTATATCTGGAATATTTCCTTCATTCATCCATGCTAAAGCTTCATATCCATCAGCCGAAGTTTTCACAAAAAAACTTTTCCTCAAAAAATTACTCATTAATATCCGAAGAGCACTATGATCTTCAATAATTAAAATTTGTCCTTCTATGTTCATGATATCATCCAAATAATTTAGGCAAAAAATAAATAAGTGATTCAACCCTAGATATAAAATCCTATTTAATACTAGATCTTAAACAATTGACTAGGGAGAAGAAATCAACTACAGTTTTGGATTCAGCATTTGAAAAATACTCTAAAATAAAATGATCTTGAACCCTAATTCTAGAATAATGAAAACCTTAAAAGAATTGAAATGTAGCCACGAATTTATTTTTGTTTAAAAGAATTCCAAGGTTATTTTTTTATTCTATTGGTTTTGGAAAAGGAAGATAAAAGTTATTTTTTTGTAGTAGGGGGATTTACTATCAGAGGAATGATACTAACAAATTTAAGTTAAAAAATCCATTATTTATATACATCGAACAAGGTATAATTCATATTATTTTTGCTTATAATATCTATGATACGGACCCTGCAAACGAACCCCCCAAAAGATAAAAATAACTACAAAACCACAACTATCAAAATAAAACACTTATTTACATCTATTATTTTTTTAATCTATGCTCTAATTAAAATTTCACTTGGAATCTATCTATTTATTTAGATTGGGGAAAAAAATAAACTCCTACCTATTATGATCTCATTTCACACAAATGTCATCTCCTATAGAATTAATTGGATTTTATTTTTTTTATGTACTAATTCGCCAATTGATAACTTATTTTTGTGACCTTCACATGCAATAGATTTTATTTTTATGTCAATAGTCACTTTAAAAATCATTTTTTTCACTTCATTATTTATAGTTTTCTATGCCTACCTAGGTTATGGAATTCTACTTTTTATATTAATTAGGATTAAAAATTTCTTTTTCAAAAAAGAAAATAAATTCGATTATGAATTCCTTCCTGAAGTAACTTTCATGGTTGCGGCATTTAATGAAGAAGTTTGTATTAACGAAAAAATCAAAAATTCTTTTGAATTTGAATATCCCAAAAACAAAATCAAATTCTTTTTTGTAACTGACGGTTCAAATGACCGGACTCCTGATATCGTAAAAAACTATCCCAACCCTGAGGGGTTTGACCTTCAACTTTTTCATCAACCTGAGCGAAAAGGTAAAATTGCTGCAGTTGAACGTGTTATGAAATTTGTAAAAACCCCATTTATCATTTTTTCAGATGCAAATACTACTGTAAACCCAAAGGCCATCAAAAATATTGTCAGACATTATAAAAATGAAAAAGTAGGGGCAGTAGCTGGTGAAAAAAGAATTTCTCTGGATGACTTAGGCGCAGCAAATGAAGCAGGTGAAAATTTATATTGGAAATATGAGAATAACTTGAAAAAATGGGATTCTGAATTTCATTCTGTGATAGGTGCAGCGGGAGAATTATTCTCAATCAGAACGGAATTATTCCATCCAATGCCTTCTGATACTATCATTGAAGATTTTGTGATGACTATGAGAATTGCTAGCATGGGTTATAAAGTGGTTTATGAACCTAAAGCAAGAGCTTTGGAAACAGCTTCAGCATCTGTCCAAGAAGAACTTAAAAGGAAAATAAGGATCGCTGCCGGAGGTATTCAAGCAATCGGAAGATTATCCTCGATACTTTTACCTTTCAAAAATCCAGTACTTACTTTCCAATATATTTCCCATCGAGTATTAAGATGGACTCTAGCGCCATTAGCCTTACCATTTTTGCTGATAATAAATATATATTTAGCTATTCAAGGAGAATACCTTTTTAGTGCTATTTTGTTCTGTCAAATTACCTTTTATTTCATGGCATTTCTTGGTTATATACTAGAAAAACAAAAACTAAAATTCAAAGCTTTCTTTGTTCCATATTATTTTTGTGTGATGAATTATGCAATGTATAAAGGTTTCTTCAGATTCATAGGTGGAAAACAATCTGTACTTTGGGAGCGAGCAAAAAGAGGTTAAAGTTTTTTCCTATGAAGTAATTCCTAAATTTCAATGTTCATTTTAGCAAAACTTCTTGCTTTTTATTCAATTATTTCCACATATAAGTCCTTTAGTCTATATTTATGAAAAATTAGTAGGATTTTTCTGATCCATATTTTCCATATCTATTAACTTGCTTTTTTAAGCCAAAAGTAAATCCTAGTTAAGTGTAATTTTTTAACACAAAAAAATAAACATGAAATTCCAAAAAATACTTTTTCTATCTATTATCTCTATTTCGCTCTTTTTAACATCTTGTGAAAATGAATCTTCCCTAAAAGAGGATGCTATTATTAACATCCCCGCTAATTCATCTTCTGTTTCAGCAATTAACATCAAAAGTTTGATGGACAAAGCAGATTTTAAATCAATGCAAAAAATGTCTTTTTACCAAGACTTTATTTTGAATGTCTCTCGAGGGAATCCAGGACTTGAAACTGTATTGAATGATCCTTATGCATCAGGTGTAAATTTGGATGCGAATGTCTATTTGGTTCAGGAAGTAGATATTATGAATCCAGAAAGTGCTTTTACTGGGGTAGTGGCTAGCATAAGTGATAAAGCAGCTTTCAAAAATTTATTAGCTTCTAATACTAAAAATGATAATCAATTCATAGCAGGGGAAGGCTTTGAATATATTGAAGTAGATCGCAAAACCATAGTTGCAATAAACGACGATATTGTAGTGATGGGGATAGGTCAAGGTGAGGAATCAAATTTAAAATTTGGTATAGAAAGTATTTTCAAAACCACCAAAGAAACATCAATTATTGGAAATAAGGATGTGAAAAAATGTTTTTCTAAAAAAGCAGATATAACAAGTTGGTTTTCTTCCAACAAAATGGCAGAGGCAGCAAAAGGAAAGATGGGAATGGCTGGATTTATTATTTCTCCGACGATGTTAACTGAGAATTACTCTCATATATATATTAATTTTGAAAAAGAAGCTATTGTTTCTGAATTTAATTATGATCTCAATGGAAAATTATCAGACGAGTTCAAACATGTTTTCAAAGATCAAGTAAAAACAGATTTTTCAGAATTTATTGCTGCTGAAGATTTAATCTTTGCTTTGACTGGCGCACTAGACATGAAAGGTGTTAATATGATTTTGACTAATAAATCAATGACAGGCATGGTTGATATAAGTTTAAAACAATTTGGACTGACTACCGAAGAATTGTCAAAAACTATAGATGGAGATTTTTTAATCACTTCCCATGCAAATTCTGAAAGTGAAAGTCCAAAAATGTTAATGGCCGTAAAAATCAATGATATGGATATTTTTCAAAAAATAATTGACCTTGGAAAGGAATATGAAATGATTGAAGATGCTGGTGATAGACTTTATAAAATGTCTGGACTTATGGCATCTGCAGATGATATGCCTATCTTTTATGTGACAGATGGAATGCTTTTCATTGGCGATGAGAATTCAACTATCCCCGCCTTACAATCTGGAGAGTATGCTAATAACGGTTTTGTCTCCAAAAATGTAACAAATATTTTCTCAAAAAATATATTGGGTGGATTTGTTGATTTTCAGAATATTGGAAACTACATGGATGAAGTTGGAATTGATTTTAACGCTATGAAAAATATGACCATGGAAATGAAAAGAGACAATGGAATTTTGAAAATAAATATGACTGATGAAAATAAAAATTCGCTAAAAAGTATAATTGATTGGACTAATAAAAACTATGAAAAGAAAGGGGCAATGTAGATAATCTCTTATTATGGCCAATGATCATAAATAACTTTTTTAAAATCTACAATTATTAACCAACCAATATTATTTTAAAGTATCGAAAAATAAATAATGATCATACTTAAAAAAATACTTCCTCATCCTCTTAATGAGAGTGGATTCAATATTTCAACTGAAATATGGAATAAAGATCTGTCTTTTGAAAAAGGAAAAAAGTACCTCGTTATCGCTCCTTCAGGGAAAGGAAAATCAACCTTACTTCATTGCATTTATGGAATAAGGAAAGATTTTGAGGGAACAATTTTATTCAATAATAAATGCATCAAAAAATACGAAAGTGATGAATTGGCAGAAGTAAGACAAAATAAATTATCTATTGTTTTTCAAGATCTTCGTTTGTTTGAACAACTGACAGCTAAAGAAAATATTTTGCTGAAAAATAAATTGCAAAATCATAAAACATTAAAGCAAATTAACGAGATGGCTCAAAAATTAGGCGTATCTGACCTTTTGAAAAAAACATGTGGAACGCTTTCTTTTGGTCAAAGACAAAGAATAGCTATTATTAGGGCTCTTTGCCAACCGTTTGATTTTTTATTATTGGATGAACCTTTTAGTCATTTAGATGAAGTAAATATTAAAGCTGCGACCCAATTAATAAAAAAAGAATGTGAGGATCAGGGAAGTAGTTTAATTTTGGTTAGTTTGGGAGATGATTATTTCTTTGATTATTCAGATAAAATTATTTTGTGAAACAAAAAATAACCTAATTAGAGTGGTTTGGTTATTCTGACTTTCTTTCTTAAAGTTGCTAATCGAATTAGCTCCTCCTCATTTTCTTTTAGTTCCCATTTGCATAATTGCTTTTTTTTGTAATTAATAGAAAAAAGTGCTTCTTTTAAAAATTGATAACCAAGTAAACCATCTAATTGAATCCCATTTTCTCCTTGTAAAAAGGATAAATCTGCAAAAGTAAAAGGTTGATTTCTATAATTAGATTTTCCAATTTTCATTTTTTTCACATGAACTCTATTTACTTTAATCTGATTATTATTGCTTCCTATAATTTGTCCTAAATAATCAGAGGCAATCATATCTTTTGGTAATCTTTTCCTTAATCTTTTATCTATTACATTTATTTCTGCTCCCGTATCTATTCCAAAATAATATCTCCTTTTTCCAATTTTAACCTTGATCACTGGAATATGTCCGACCATCTGAAACCATATTTTATCTACCTTGTCATAATTCTCAAAAAAGGATTTATTTGATTTAGAAATTAAAAATATTTTTTCCTTTTTATAGTCGATAAGTACTTCTTTTCTTTTTACTTGATCGTAACTAATAAGTCCTGCAAAATCTCTTTTTTTAACTCGGGCAATATTTTTTAGATCGAGACCATAACTTAAGTCCCTTTTTAATTTAGTCCCAAGCCATTTAAAGTTGACTTTATTCAACCTTTTTGCTTTTTTCATCCCCCCTACCCCATTTATTTTAAAACCATTTTTCTCTCCGGTTAAACTTAAATTTATTACTAAATGAGGTGCTCCTGTATCCAAGATAAAAGATTGGGATATTCCATCTAGTTTTGCATTTAAAAATATTAAACCACCTACCAACTCAAAATCGGATTTTATTACTCCCTCTGCTTGAGTTTGGAAATATTTTTCCTTGTAAGTAAATTGTTCTGATTCGTACTGAAGAATCATCTGAACATTAAGATGAGTAACCATCAGAATAGAAGCGATAAAAGTATTCATGAACGTGGCATATTAAAGACCACTTTCTTCCTCAGGGAGGAAATCTTAGAAAAAAGAAATCATAATTAACAAAAAAAGAAGAGGGAATTAAGTTGGTTTTACGAATTTATGAATTAATAATAATTGAGAAAAGAGAACAAGATTGGAATCTTTTTGTAGAGGTAAGTATAAGATAAGTTGTTTTATTTAAAAATCCAACCAATATTTGGTTATTCAATTATTAACAGTCATAAAAACCGGATAATTACAATTCCTCAAAACAACAAAAAGGTAGACCCCCAAGAGATTATCTACCTTCTAGTCTCGAGCTAATATGTTTCTTAAAACGTGTACCCAATCGAAAATCGAATCGAGTTATTATATTTTATAAATTTTTGATTATTGAATAATGGTTGCCTTATAGATTCAACATTTGAATTTGAAGTTTGCATCATTGAATTAAATCCTCCTGAATTATTAAAAACTTCAAAAGATTGAACTGTTGAACTATTTAATATATCTGCATAGTTACTATTATTATTGGATTTTAAAATTGGTAAAATTCCATGGTGATATTGAAGTCCTAAATTAATTCTTAGATTAGGTTTCCAAACTAATCCAACTACAGCACTTACATTTAATTTTGTCCAATAACTCTTGGCTTCATATTGATTTTGAGAAATAGTATTTAAATCTAAATCATCCAATTCAATTCCGTAAGCTGAATAATCATTATTAACCGATTCATTTATGGACAAATTATTATTAAATAACATTGCTTGATCTTTAATCAAATAAGACGAGTTGGCACCTAAATGAAATTCCAATTTTTTAATTGGAGAATAAGTAAGTAAAACAGGCAAATCAAGCTGATGAAATTTTTCCAAAATAAAATCACCACTGATCTTTATTGCCACAGTTGAAAAAGGCGGAGGTGAGGCAATGGAGGCATCAATAAATTCACTCGATAATGATGCATTTTGATTGCCTGTAAAATAATATGGTTGGTTTTTTGATAATTGGGAATATCCTAATCCTATTTTAAATCCTAACTTCTTTCCAAATGGAAAATGGATAATGGTTCCAGTCATTAACCCTTGCTTACTCATATTCGCAAAATCTCCTACCACTCCAGCAAAAACTCCAAACTCAATTTTTCGTTTTTGCTGCTCTTTAATTTCAATAATTTCTTCTTCAAAATAGAAATCTCCCTCCTCCATCATTAGTTCTTCAACCTCCTGTAATTTTATTGTTATAAAAACTGGATCAATTGGAACAACTTCAATTTTCAAATCTGTTATTGGATCTTTTTCCTGGATGGATTCAGTTTTTTCTACAGGCACCTCCTCCTCAACTACCCGAGGAAGGAAAAGATTTGAAGAATCAATTATTGACGGGTAACCATCATTAATTTCGACTTTATTATTAAAATCTTTTTTATTTTCAATAAAAGGAATTTGATTTATAGAAGGATTATTTTGATTTTCTTTGGTTTCAGTATTTTCAATTGAGCTTTTGAAAACTTGTTTTTTATATGAAGTAATAAATTGAGTTTGAGTAATTCTGTTTATTGTGTCACTAGGATAAAATACCCAAAAACTTATAATCACTCCAACTAAAAGAAAAGGAAAAAGCCAAAAGAACCCACGTCTTTTTTTTTCTTGAACGGGCATCTCTTTGTCCAAGGTTTTAAGCATCTCACTCCAACCTTTATTGGTGAATTGCTCATCGGGTTGATAATTATGTTGGTCAGCCTGCATATTGTCGTAAATTATTTTGGTCTATTAATTTTTTTAGAATCTTACGAGCATTTGATAAATGCCACTTAGACGTTCCAACACTTATTCCAACATTTTTTGAAATTTCTAAATGAGTGAATCCTTCAATCGCATACAATCGAAATACTTCCTGAGTTGCGGGAGGTAAGGTGTTGACCATTTTTAAAATATCTTCAGCATATAAATTTGAGTGAGCCTTTTCTAATGAGGATTGGTCTCTTTCCTCAAAAACCATAAATTGCAAATACTTCGAATTTTTTCGATAATAGTCTGAAAGACAATGAAAAACTAACCTTCGGATCCATCCTTCAAGTGATCCTTTAAATTGAAATGTATGTATTTTTTGGAATACCTTCAAAAATCCAATATTCACAATCTCCATAGCTTTGTCTCTGTCATTGGTGTAACGCATGCACATCCGCATCATTGTATCAAAGTGTTCCCGATAAAGTAATTCTTGAGACTTACGTTCATTTCGAACACAACCTTCTACTATTTCGCGTTCATTATTTTTTCGTTTTTTGAACATATAGAACTACTCTATTGAATTTTATTTTTTAAAACAAAATTAATTACTACAATCACATTCTTCACATTCTTGTTTGGTCTCAAAACCATATTGTTCACAACCACTATAACCGATCTTTTCACAGTTAGATGATGAACTGTCATAAAACCATCTTTCAAAAAATGCAGCACATAATTCGTCAATTGCTGGTATTTCTTCACAAATAGTATTATTCTTCAAACAAACTTCATCCTTTTTACATGAAATAAGTGTGAACAAAAAGAAACTTAAAAATATCAATATCTTTTTCATCTACTCTATTTATTAGTTTTTTAAACACCCTCAATTAAATAGACTTCGATAAAGTAAAAAGGGTTGGGTTGAATTATAATTATTTTTCTACCATGTTATCTAACAATTTGAATTCCCATTCTAACTTACGAATTCCTGGTTGATGTTTAAAAATTAAAACTTTATCCGGAGCTGTGTTAAAGTAAGCTGGTCTATGTTCTGTCCCTGCTGAATTGTTTAAACCGGCTCCCAAAAATGAAAGTCCATCCTTGGTTTTAAAATCAAACTCTTTCACACGTAAACCTATATCACCTCCAATCAAAATCACTTGAACGCCACGTTTTTGAACTTCCAGCAATCGAGGATAAACTAATTCTAAAAATGTACCTCGTTCTTCACAAGCCATATTAAAATCAGGAGTATAGACATTAAAAACTTCCTCTACCTTAATTTTTTGTTCTGCAATCTCATTAGTCAAAAGTGCGTGATGATGTAAAATAACAAGATGAGAAGAAGCTTGAATTGTATCCGTTACTGACTTAATCAAGTTGAATTGATTATCCAAAAGTTCACATTCATGCGGCTGATTTTGATAGGCTGAAAAACTAAATTCAGTTGTATTTAAAACAAGCATAGTTATCCCATTCTGATGACTACTATGATATGTTTTTCGATTAGTCTTTTTTTCAATGCCTGAAAAATCACCTTTTTGATCCAGAACATCGTGATTACCAATTGCCCAATGTGTCGTTGGTTTTCCGATTTGAAAAAAGCTATCGACAAATTCAATATTATTCGGATGATGAAATAAGTTTTCCACCAAATCACCTCCTAACCAAATTTGATCGAAAGTATCTAATCTAATTTTTTCCAACCGATAGTCGGTTCTTCCCCAATCTAGAGAATTCCATTGATAACAATGACCTGCAAAAAAATAATGGAATGTTTCCAGTTCCTTTTTTTCAAAAAAACTAGTACATTTTTGAAAAAACAGGGCAATTACAAATACAGTTACAAGTTTGAAAAATGATTTTTTCATTAATTATTTTTTAAAATCATTATTGATGATTCTCGTTTTAGTAAATTATCAATCTCCAATAAAATCAACTAACTTCGCAAAAAAAAGAGTAATTCTAAAAATATGAGTTTACGAAAAATTTATTACTTACTTCCCGCCTATCTTCGATTTACAGTTCGACGAATTGTTTTTTTACCTCAAGACATTTGGACAAGTATTTTTGGAAATAACGAGTTGATGCCACCAAAAGGGTTAATTTTCACAGGCTCTGGCGATTTTATCGAATTAGGCAACAAGTTAGTAAATTCCTTAAAAGTGCACTGCCAATTGAAACCCAATCATGCAGTTTTAGATATCGGAAGTGGGATTGGTCGAGTTGCTATTCCTTTGACGAAATACCTAGATAAGGAGGGAAGATATGACGGTTTCGATGTTATCAAAACAGGAATTGACTGGTGCCAAAGACATATTACACCCAATCATCCTAATTTTCAATTTCATTATGTTCCATTGAAAAACGACTTGTATCGAGAATCTGGGAATAATGCTGCAGATTTTGTTTTTCCATATAATGATAATAGTTTCGATTGTGTTGTTTTGACTTCTGTTTTTACTCACATGTTACCGGGAGAAATCGAAAATTATTTAGGAGAAATTCAACGTGTTTTAAAAAAGGGAGGAAAATGTTTCGTTACTTTTTTTATTTTAAATGCAGATGCCAAAAAATTTATTTCTAAAAATAATCATTTTAATTTTCCGTTCAGCAAAGGTCATTACTCTTTGATGGATGAAAAAGTAAAAGGAGCCAATGTTGCATTTGAAGAAGGATACCTGGAAGAAGTTTTTTTACAAAAAAAATTAAAAGTTTATGCCAAGTATTTGGGCTATTGGGCTGGAAGAGAAAAAGATAAAACTGTTGATTTTCAGGATGTCATTATCTTAGAAAAATAAAACTAATGGCAATATATTTTATACTACTACAACCCAACTCTAAATTAAAATCTGTTCGATAATTTAAACTCCATTTTATTTTAATAAATGCTATTTGGGCCCCTCCTTTTTCCAAATGGGCCATCTGCTTAGAATCAAGGATAATTAGTTAATGAAAAATGATTGCCTTTACTTTTGGAAAACCCAACTTTATTAAATTTCAAAAAAACTAAACCAAATCGAAAATTAATCCCTTGTCTTTTTTGTAATTGGAACTTTAATTTTCCTCTTTTCTCCACTAATACAGATGCTAAAACTAGAGCCATTTTTATTATCGTAATAAAGAAGTATCATTTACCTATTCAGGTGAATAAATAATATTTAAGCAAACTTGAGCCAATAATCAATACCATTCAGAGGCAAAAGAAACCTATTTGCTCCTCACTCACCAAAATAGGAATACTCTCAATTCAAAGTAATTGGTAGAAATCAAAGCAAAAAGATATTTATCCAACTGTCCTCTTTCAAAAAGTAATATTACATTTGGAGGATTATTGATTTCTCAAAAGTAATACGATAACCATATCATGAAAGAATCATTTTTTAAAATAATTATTATAAGCTTCGCTTTTTTTAGTTGTCAAAATAATACTGAACCTATAAGAACTGCTACCCCGCCAAAGCAAAAAGAAGCTATTGAACTCGCTCCAATTTTTACCGCTTCAGATAAAAAATTGGCAGACGTTTTTAAAAAATACGAAGGTACGTGGAAAGGAAACTATATCACTATAAAGGATATAGATCCATTACTTAAAACGAGTATTGATTTGGAAAATTTAAGGTTAGATTATGTGACAAAACCTGGATTAACTTTGATGAATAATTATGAGGCAGAGCATGTTTTCTTATCAAAAAGTCCTTACTTCCAAGAAATATCTTTTTACGATTTTTACCCACGAGAGAGAAAAACAATTAGCACAGCAGGAAATAATCGAGTGGAAAATGGAAAAATTTATCGTTATTTGTCCAACCTCAACGAATCGATAACCTTGAATGGTACAATAAAAAATGACAGCACAATTGTTTGGCTATTTGAGCAAGAAAAACCACAACGAATTGAGTTCTACCAAGAGACAATTTCTGAAAATTTTATTGAGGTTATTGGATATAAATATGATGAATTAGATCGATTAGATTTAGGGCCAAAAAAATGGTTTTATGGTAAATTTGTTAAGGCGTTATCTGAAAAATAGTACATTTTAGATCAACTATAAAAGAGAAAAGGCGAGCATAATTGCTCGCCTTAATCACTAGTATAATTTTTGAAATATTAACCACATTTAGAATGACCGCAACTTTGGCACATTAAGCAGCCTTCAATGTAAACTAAACCATCCGGATCACCGCACTCACCGCACTTTTCTTTTACAACCTTAGTTCCATCTGGTATAAATTTTTTCAAGGCTCTAACTACACCATTTTTCCAAGTATTGATAACATCATTTTCAACATTTAATCCTGCCACCAAATCAACTGCATATGGTAAAGGCATTCCATGCCTAAGAATCCCAGAAATCAATTTAGCGTAATTCCAAAATTCTTTATCAAATGATCGTGATAATCCTTGCATAGTAACTTTGTAACCATCTTTATCCATGTAATGAAAATCATATCTATTCATTCCATTTTCATCTTTCTCTTTGATCACCCAACACTTTTTCATGTCTTTCGGCAACATAAAACTATCTTCAGCTCTTCCCGTAAAAATTTCGTAAGGTTTTCCATTAATCAACCCAACAACAGCAATCCACTTTTCATGATTATTTTGAAAGCGTATTACTTCTGCATCTAACATTCTAGGTCGCTTTGGAGCACGAGATTCAATAATCATTGAGTCATCTGCAACTTCTTCTTTTTTCTCATCATTAGAAATCAAAACACCTGATCGAGATCCATCTCGATAAATAGTACAACCTTTACATCCTTCTTCCCAGGCGGTTTCGTAAATTTTACGCACCATTTCTTCGCTTGTCTCATTAGGTATATTAACAGTAACAGAAATAGAATGGTCTATCCATTTTTGAATTGCTCCTTGCATTTTAACTTTTTGTACCCAATCGACATCGTTTGCGGTAGCCCCAAAATATGGAGATTGCTCTACTAATTTTTGCAATTTTTTCTCAGGTAAATTTTTCACCTCATGAATATCCATATTATTAGCAGCTAACCAATCCATAAACTTATGATGGAAAACATTGTATTCCTCCCAGCTATCTCCTACCTCATCAACGAAGGAAACTGTAACATTTTGATCATTAGGATTAACTTTTCTTCTTCGTTTATAGGCTACCATGAAAACTGGCTCAATTCCAGAGGTTGTTTGCGCCATCAAGGAAGTTGTTCCGGTCGGAGCAATAGTCAACAAAGCAATATTTCTACGGCCATGTTTTTCCATATCTGCATACAACTTAGGATCAGCATCTTTAATTCGATTTATAAATGGATTGTTAGCCTCTCTTTTCGCTTCATGAATTGTAAACGGTCCTCTTTCTTCAGCCATATTAACTGAGGACCTGTAAGCATTCAACGCAAATGTTTTGTGTACCTCGGTTGAAAACTCAATTCCTTCATCACTTCCATATTTCAAATTCATTGCAGCTAACATATCTCCCTCTGCTGTAATTCCCACACCTGTTCTTCTTCCTTCTTCACACGCTTTTTTAATCTTTTTCCACAAATTAAATTCAACGGATTTAATTTCCATTGGCTCAGGATCATTTTCTATTTTAGCAATGATCTTATCTATTTGCTCTAACTCTAAATCAATGATGTCATCCATCATTCGTTGTGCCATTTGAACATGATTCTTGAATTTATCAAAGTTAAAATGAGCTTCTGGTGTAAATGGTTTTTCCACATAGCTATATAGGTTTACAGCTAATAATCGACAACTATCATAAGGACAAAGAGGAATTTCTCCACATGGATTTGTAGAAGTTGTTTTATAGCCTAAATCTGCATAGCAATCTGGTACTGACTCGTTTATAATCGTATCCCAGAATAAAACTCCTGGCTCAGCGGACTTCCATGCATTATGAATAATTTTATTCCATATTCTCTCTGCATCCACCTCTTTGGTAAATTTTGGGGAAGATGAATCGATAGGATATGCTTGAGTAAATTTTTCACCACTTACTACTGATTTCATAAAATCGTCAGTAATTCGTACAGAAACATTAGCTCCAGTAACTTTTCCTAATTCCATTTTTGCATCGATGAAATCTTCAGCATCTGGGTGCTTAACAGAAACAGAAAGCATCAATGCTCCTCTACGACCATCTTGAGCCACCTCTCTAGTCGAATTAGAATACCGTTCCATGAAAGGTACTATTCCAGTCGAAGTCAAAGCACTATTCATCACAGGGCTTCCTTTTGGACGGATGTGAGAAAGGTCATGACCTACACCACCTCTTCGTTTCATTAATTGTGCCTGTTCTTCGTCCATTTTCATAATTCCACCATAGGAATCCGCATGAGTTCCAATTACGAAACAATTTGATAAAGAAGATATTTGATAGTCATTGCCAATTCCAGACATCGGTCCACCTTGTGGTATGATGTATTTAAAATTTTTCAGTAAAGCATAAATGTCTTCTTTTGAAACAGGATTTTTATATCTTTTTTCGATTCTGGCAATTTCACCTGCTAATCTTTGGTGCATATCATCAGGTGACTGCTCGTAGATATTACCTGCTGAATCTTTCAATGCATATTTGTTGATCCATACATTGGCGGCTAGTTCATCTCCATTAAAATAAGCTGTAGAAGCTTTCATTGCTTCCTCAAATGTGAACACTTTTTTTACTTGATTTTTGTCCGTGTTCGATCTTGTAGTTGTTTTTTGTAGTGCTAGACTCATGGTCTCCGGTGGTTTTGAGTGAAGAAATTCGTACCAATTTGGATAAAGGGAACAAATAACATCAAATGTTTAGAAATAGTGTTTCACAAATATTTTAATTAAATAATTTTAAATGAGAGATTGCTTTCGTTTATTTTATTAAACTCTTTTGTTTAAATAATACTTAGAGATAAAAAAGGATTGAAATAATTTAGAGAAGAACTATTTAAAGGTTGGTTATGCAATTCCTCTTTTAATTCATTTTAATTACTGATCAAGCCAGTTTGTGAATCGATTTTTTTTTGGTTAATAATCCCCAATATTTATTTGCCAACATATTATATTGACTCCTCTCAAAGAAAAAATTATGAACGGCCAAATACACACAAAAAAGTTTAACAATTCAACTGATAGGCCTTAAACACCTTTAATTAAAAAGGAATTTGACAACATTTTCTCTAATTATAAATTTTCAGATTTAAAAATTCCTAAAAAATAGATTTCAATGAAGTTTTTAAAAACAAGGATTTTTATTCCTCTTTTTTTTTTTTTATTCTTTAAAAAGAATAACTCTAGGGCTGGATTATGAAGAAAAGTTATTAAATATAACAGATTTAACTCATATCATCTTCAAGCTAAACAAATATAGACTTTTTATTGAATAAAAAATCACCAAAGTTATCCACATAATGTTGATAAATACAATAAAGCATTGACTATCAACGAGTTAAATACATAGCCAATTTATCCACATTGTGGATAACTTTCTGTTAATAACTAAATTAGATCGTAAAAAAACAAGTGATAACTCCTTGATTTTCAATGTTTTTAACCAAAAAAACATTAAATTACAATTATCAATCTGCGGATAATAAAACTTATAAAATTGTTATTTGAAAAAACTTTTTTAAAATAAATAATTTTGAAATTGTTTTTAAAATAAACTTGGACTGTTTATTTTTTTTTTAAATAGTTTTAAAATATGGTTTGAAAGTTTCTTAAAAATAGACAATAGGTATTCTGATTTGAAAATAGGTAACTTGGATTAAACATTTCTTTTCGCAAAAAAATTCTATTTTACACTTTCAAAGACACCTTTCGATCAAACATTTTTCCAAATCAAAAAAACCAATTCGATGAACTCCAAATTTTCACTTTTCCTTCTTCTCAGTCCTCTTCTATTTTTCACTTGCAAAACCGAACCAAATGGCTTTCATCCAATTAGTACAACCGAAGTTGAATCATCTTTACAAAAAATTTTAATCCAAGCAAAAGAAGGAGAAATAATTCTTCTACCTGAAGGCACCTTCTCATTTAAAAGAGCATTATCCTTTAATGATATCCCTAATGTCTCAATTAAAGGAATGGGAAAAAGAAAAACTATTCTTTCCTTTAAAAATCAAATTGAGGGAGCAGAAGGAATGATTCTTAAAAATGCAAAAAATTTATTGTTGGAAGGATTCACAGTTCAAGATTCTAAAGGTGATGCTATTAAAGTTCAGGCCTGTGAAAATGTAACATTTAGAGATTTGGAAACGACTTGGACTAATGGTGCGAGTCCTGAAAATGGAGGATATGGAATTTATCCTGTTTCCTGCAAAAATATTTTGATTGAAAAATGTGAAGCCTCATACGCTATGGATGCTGGTATTTATGTAGGACAAACAACCAATGCCATCGTAAGAGAAAATTATGTGCATCATAATGTTGCTGGCTTAGAGATAGAAAACACTCGAAATGCTCTAGTTTATAAAAATATAGCAAAACAAAATGCAGCTGGTATGCTAATCTTTGACATGCCAGATTTACCTCAGGCAAATGGTTATAAAGTAAAATTTTATGACAATATCATGGAAGATAATAATGGTGAAAATTTCTCAAAGCCAGGTATTGTAGTCAATACTCTCCCCTCAGGAACAGGAATGCTAATTATGGCACATAAGGATATTGAAGTTTTTAATAATACAATAAAAAATCATAGAAGTATGGGAATAGGAATCAATAGTTGGATTTTTACAGGCCAACCCTTTGAATCAAAAGAATTTGATCCATTCTGCTCCAACATCAATATCCATGACAATGTGATTACTGAAACCAATGGACCAGCTATTCCTACGACCGATTTTGGAAAATTATTATTTGCAATTTGTGGGGACAAATCACCTGATATCATCATTGATGGAATCTTTAATCCAGCTGCTTTAGATAAAAATGGAAAACCAAATGGATTCTGCTTTAAAAACAATGGAGACATTATATTTCGAAATATGAATGCAGCAATGGGAGCCACTCCTGAAAATATCACTAGAAATATGAATGATGATATTTCGATTTTTGATTGTGAAATACCTTCTTTTGAAGTAGGTGATTTTGATAAATGGTTAACTACAAAATAAAATTATTTAATGTACTTTCTCACAAATAGAAAATCTTTATTCTTTGTATTAATTTCTTCCTTTATTTTTACTTGCTGCGACTCTATTTCGCAACAAGTAAAAAACGTGAATTATCAAGAACCTTTTGAAAAACTCTCCCAGTACAATTTTTTTATTGGAAAAATAGCAGACTTGCAACCAAATAAAAAAGTACTTCCATATGATTTGAACTCTCCCTTATTTTCTGACTATGCGTATAAATCAAGATTCATTTGGATGCCAAAAGAAACATCTGCTAAATTTATTTCGAGCGGAAAAGTACTAAATTTTCCTGTAGGAACAATTTTGATAAAAACTTTCTACTACCAAAATGATGAGCGAGATATAAACAAAGGAAAACGCAATATCGAAACTCGTCTTCTGATCAAAGGCAAAGATAAATGGGAAGCTCATGGGTATACTTGGAATGACAAACAAACTGACGCTACTCTCAATATTGTTGGAGAAATAAAAACGGTTAATTGGATTAATCAAACTGGAAAACACTTGATGGTCGATTACATCATTCCAAATAAAAACCAATGCAAAGGTTGTCATTATAATAAAGGTGTCCAAGAACCTATTGGTCCAAAAATCAGAAATTTAAATAAAGAGTTTACTTACCTCGATGGAAAGATGAATCAATTAAAAAAATGGAACGCTGTTGGTTATTTAAGTGATTATCAATTAGAAACAGACTATGAAAAAGTTGCTCAATGGAATAATCCAATTAGCGGCACACTACATGAAAGAGCCTTAGCTTACCTTGATATTAATTGTGGACATTGCCATAATCCAAATGGACCAGCAAGTACAACTGGCTTAAATTTAGTAGCTGAGGCAGAGATGAATATTAATTTAGGAATCAATAAACCCTCAGTAGCTGCTGGAACTGGAACAGGTGGATTTGCATTAAATATTATTCCTGGTTATCCTGAGGAATCAATTATGACTTATCGTATGGCTTCTACTGAACCTGCAGCAATGATGCCTGAATTAGGGAGGAGAATGGTACATGAAGAGGGAGTAGAATTAATCAAAGAATGGATCTTAAAAATGAAAAATTAGATTCTAGGAATAGGAATAAACAATCTGATTTAAGCAAATTTTAAATATCCTTAGAGACTAAAATTATTCATATTATCCTAAGTTGAATTAAAACAATCGCTTTGTCCTGAACCACAAAGCCAGTAACAGGCTAATCACAATCGAAAACACAATAATAAAAGGAAAAGCATATGCTGAATCCTTAAAAGGTAAAGGAACATTCATTCCATAAAGACTTGCCACCAAGGTAGGTAGCATCAAAATAATCGTAATCAACGTCAATCGCTGAATCACCTGGTTCAAGTTATTTGATATAATCGAAGCGTATGCCTCCATGGTTCCACTCAAAATATTTGAATAAACATTCGACATCTCCAACGCTTGAGTATTGTCAATAATTATATCTTCAAATAAATCTGTTTTGTCTTCATCTGCTCGAATTCCTAAAAAATCGGAACGCTTCATTTTCATTTTCAATAATTCATTAGCAGAAAGTGAATTCACAAAATAAACCAAACTTTTTTCAATACTTAACAATTGACGCAGCTCCCTATTTTTACTCGAATCATATAATTCCTTTTCAATTAAATTTCGTTTGAGGTTTAACTTTTTCAAACAATTCAAAAATCGAAATACATTTTGCTCCAATATCTTCAATACAAAATCAGGTTCATCAGTTGGAATAAAGTTTTTTACTTTTCCATCAATAAACATTTGAATAATCGGGTTTTCGTAAGCTGAGATAGTAATGATATGGTCTATCGTCAATATAATTCCAATAGGAACAGTAATATAAAATGCTTCATTTTCTTGATTTACCTCGTTGACTATAGGTGTATTCACAACTATTAACCGAACATCATCCTCTCGCTCATATCGAGACCTTTCATCGACATCAAGAGAATCTGTTAAAAAGTCTAATGGAATTTCAAATTGAGCAGCAATCTTAGTTAATTCTTGCTGGTCAAAAGGAGGAGAAATATTTACCCAACAAGTTGGCTGCGGCTCGTCTAACATCTCTAAAGCTCCATTCTTTTTGAGGAAATACTTGACCATAGGCTTGGTATTAATAGTTGAAAAATATAAAAATTAGTAACTTTTGAGATTAGTTCAAAATCAACACAAACTTACGAATTTGTTTTTGGAAAATAGTTTTAAGTTATGCCATGATTTAATCAATGATATTTTTTTTATAATTTTAGTTTTAGACAACTTCCAGTTCCCATATTTGCAGTTTTTCATTTTAACCTAGGATAATTAACAAAATGTCCTTCCACCTTTCCCCAAATTAAACTAGGCAAATGCAAATTCTAATCTTCTCTGAAATTACATTACATTATAGGTTGAACAATCAAATTACGAACGAAAAGTTGTTTATCTTAAATGCCATAAAACTCGAAAGAACAATCTTTAATAATGAAGAAATAATTATTCCTTTTAAATAAAAGGGCTGGTAATGCCTAATGCACTACCAGCCCTAGATTAAACTAATTAACAAAAATTTTACTCTATTAATATAAATCCAGCCCAAAAATATGGAGATGGATACAATTTTCGAATATCATTTTGAGCAGTATAAAATGCTTTATGCGTATCCATTCCACTTAAATGATTGAAGTAAAAAAGAGAAAACATCTCCTGAGTCTGCTTATCTGGCACTTTCCATTGACTAAATAAAATAGTATTTACACCAGCCGTTTTAAGTGCACGCTGAATACTTAAAATTCCTTTTGCACTATTCTTATTCGAACCAGTTTCGGTTGCTGATAACAACACCAAATTCGTTTTAGATAGATCTAATTTTGAGATCTCTTTTGCATTCAATAAACCATCATCTGCATTATCTTGAAAATGAGTGGAAGTGATTTTTTCATTTGCATTAGAAAGTGCAATTCCAGAGAACTCTTCCAGATGCTGATAATAAACTGGTGTTGCCAAGTGTAATACTCCGGGAGCATTTGCACCACTCAAAGATTTAATATTATTTTCGGAAGCCTCCCCATCAATTTGAGTTTTAACCGACCATCCTTTGGCTGCACAAATAACTTTAAATGTATTTACTTCATCTTTCGTTGCTGGCAAATAGTCCAATTTCCCTAAACCGCCATTTCCAAACATTGCTCCTCCAAAAAATGAAACTGTTTCATTTTTGATGTCTATATCTTTATCATTAATAAAATCTCTAAGAGAACAATAATAATAAATTTCATACTTGTCTGCCAAACTATTTTTTTGCCTATCCTTGAGTCCACTAAATGCCACCTTGTTTAGTTCTCCAACCGTAGAAACATGAACAAAATTTACCCCTTTCAAATGTTCTTCTAGGGGCTCCCAAATCATTTGATATAAATGTTTACTTCGATCTTCACTTTGAATATAACTATCATGAGAATCCGCATCTGAATTAATTAACATACTAACCTTACTCTCATCCAATAGAGGAACCATAACAGTTTCCTTTTTATTTTTACGAGTAATTAAAGCATAATAATTACCAATTTGAGTTTTCTTATTTTTCATCCTAAGAAAATCAATTGTCGCCTCATTAGGTTTTAATTTTTCTCTCAATTGGTTTTGGTAAGATTCAATTTCACCAATCATTGAGTTTTTGATTTCCAAGGCAGCATCAGTCGATACTCCTTTAAGGGCTAAATTGAAATTTTGCATTTCATTTCCCGAAACTAAGAATCCTAATTTCATGGAATTATCATAATAATCTTCAATCTCCGATTGCATTTTTTCCATCATTCGACTTTGACCCTGGAATCCAGCATTACTAAATTCCGCAAAAGAGCTATAGACAGAAGCTTTATAAAAGTCCCTAGCTTTTGATTTTTGACCAGTCGATTCATAAGCCTTCAATAAATTATACCTGCGCTTCTTATAGGTAATGTTATCCTTACCTAATATCTTTTCTATCGCTGCTAAATCTTTTTCGTATATAGGAATTGCTCGATCCAACATCCCCGCATTTTCATAACTATCTGCCAATTTTAATGAAATGATACGATAATTTTCATGCTCATCTCCAAATTCTTCTTTTACCAACATCAATGCTTTTTGCCCTGCTTCAATTGCTCCTGTATAATTCTCAGATTGAGTATTACTGTCAATATCAAAACTATAATCCATCCAGGTTTTCACCTTTGGTTTGGGTGGTTCAACGAAAACAGGTGGAGTCACTACTTCTTCGACCACAGGCTGAGTTATGACTCTATCATTAACAGCAGTGGTATTAGGCTTAGCCTTTCTGTTTGATTTTCCTGATAATCCTTTAGCAGAAGAATTATTTTTTCCAACCATCTTTTCCTCACCTTCAGATTCTCCAAGACCGGTAATAACCTCAGTGGATGAATTCCATTTTGTTTTTGCAGGGTTATTAATTGAGGAGGCAAGTGCAGGCCTTTCTATAGGTAGCAGAGCTTCTGATGGTGCTGCTTCATACAATTCATATTTTGGATTATATAAATTCCCCAGATATCTTTTACAATCCTTATAATCAGGATGGTTAATACCAACCGTATTTTTATAAAGATCCAGAGCTTTTCTTAAAGATATTTCTGCCTCAGGGACATTTGCTCTATTTTTATAAAATTTTCCATAATTAAATAAAATACCAGCATAATCTTGATGTCGTTCTCCCACAGAATATCTTGTGATTTCCTTAGCTCTTTTTAAACTGTTTTCTGCCTTTTTAAAATTCCCTAAGCTCGTATGTAAATCTGCATAATCGCTCAATATCAAAGCAAAATCAGGATGATCGTCTGAAACTGCAGCTTTCATAATATCCAAAGCGTCTAAATAAATTGACTCAGCTTTTTGGTAATCCTTCTTAAGTTTATACAAATTTGCTAACCCAAAAAGACTCAAAGCATAATTTTGATGTTTAACGCCAAGTACCTCTTTGTCAATTTTGAGTGCTTCCCAATACAAAATTTCAGCAGGAGTAAACTCGCCTAATTTTTTATGAGCACTTGCTAAATTATGTAAACTGGCAGAGTAATCTGCATTTTTCTCGCCAAATTGGATTTTGGCAACTTCTCTTGCACGAAGAGCTGAAGACATTGCATCTGCATATTCTCCATTTCCTAAATAAGTCAATACTTGATTATTAAGGTCATCCCAATTTTGGGCATATAGATTTAATGAAAAGCAAAATGCAACGGCTACAAGTAGTATTTTATGTAACATAAGTTCAATTGTTGGGGATTAAAAAATGTAGTAACGATTCCTTTGACCTAAAAAAACATTACAAACCGTTCAAAATGAACGTGTTTTAAAAAATTCATTTTAAAACATGAGGATTAATTAAAGTTGGAGCCTAAAAGCAAATGATTAAGCAATTAAGCTTTATCTTTTTTATTAATGTAATACGGTTGGAAAATTATTAATCCAAAATAATGAAATTCAACAACAATGCCGATTTTTACAGAAACTTTGATTATTGTCTAATTATGGGGTAAAAGATGGCAAAAACTATAAATTAAGAGATTTTTATAACTTATTATTTTGATTTTTAGATTTATTGGGTCTTATATGACATTTCTATTCATATTAAATCCTCCTTGATTAGTTATGGGAAAAATAGGTTCTTTCCTGACCAATTAATGAAGAAAATGATTCAATTTCGAATATTAAATTCATTTGAAATATCACCCATGGAAAGCTCAAAAAATAACGAGAAAATAAATAAAGTCAATTAGTAATATTATCAAAATTTAAAAATGAGGATATTTCTATGTAAGTTCCCACTAGGTCTTTAATAATTATGGATAGAATTATTAAATGACATTCCTATCTAGAATTTTTTATTCATACCGATTTAAGAAATTTATCTGGGCATTTCGTAAAATATTTTCTTGAAAAAAAATATTCTTTTTAGAAAACTTAATAATCTATGAACATAAAAATATTACTCGTTTTTTTGGTTTGCTATTTTTTTTATAATCCTATTACTATTTCACAAATTATTGAAATTGAAAGAAGTAGAACTATTGAAATTGGTAAAAAAAATTTAATTCGAGAAGGAATAGCTGCTAGTCAACATGGCTATTATTTAATTGAAATGATCGATGTGAAAATTAATAAATTACTCAAGACAGCAAAAGGTAAATATCGATTATTATATTTCAATGAAGAGCTAGATTTAATAAAAACAAAGGATACTGAAATCAAACTAAAAAATGATATTTCTAAAATCGAATACTTCACAATTTTTAAAGAGGAGCTACTAGTTTTTGCCTCCACTATAGATAAAGCTTCCAAGAAAAAATATCTTCACCTCTATAGATATGATTCTGAAACCTTAAATAAAACTCAAGATCCCAAAAAGATATATGAATCAAGTTATATTGGCTTCTATAGAAACAATTATAAATTTGGATTTTCAATTTCACCAAATAAATCCAAAATTCTGGTTTACGAATTAAATCCAATCAAGAAATCAAATAGGGAATTAGGGATTTGTGTTTTGAATCAAAAAGCAGAAAAACTTTGGGAAAAAACTATTTTACTTGAAAAATTCAAACGAAGGGATACGAAGATTAGAAGAGGAATTATCGATAATAATGGCAATGCATTTTTTTTGAAAAAATCGTTTTTCAACTTAAATTTTAATTTTGAACATCCATTTAATCACAATAAACCTACCTACAAATTGTTCGCATTTGATGCAACTACTCAATATCATTCTACCAGTATTATTAATCCTGGAACAAATTATATCACAGATATAGATCTAGAACTTCTCATTAATGGCTCTCCTTTCATGTTAGGTTATTATTCAGATAAAAGTGAATCATATACTCAAGGTGTAGTTCAAATTATTGGCACTCAAAAAGGTGAGTCCTTAAAATTAAAAAAATCCTTCCAACCATTTTCTAATGAAATATTGGCACTCAATCATAAGAAGAAACCTAGGGAAGGAAAGACCAAAAAAATGAAAAAATTTATGGTGAAAAAGATTTTTCAGCAACCAAATAAAAGTTTAACCATTATCGGAGAACGATTATATCTAGACACATACAGTAAAGGATCAGGATCAAGCAAAAGGGAAATTAAAAAAATGGTTCATGAAAGTATCCTTATATCTAATCATGGAGCAGAAGACGAAAAGATTAATTTCGCAAACAAAGTTGCAAAACATGGTGATTCAAAAGTGGAACGGTTCATTAATTTTTATTCTCATAGAAAAGGTAATGAAGTATTTTTCATTTACAATGATCATCCCGATAATATGGGTTATCCTGGTTATGGAAAAATTGTAAAAGCTGATGGTCAAATTTTCAAGAAAAAATCACAAATTTCAGTTACCCATATTTCTGATGACGGTGAAGCAAATACCACACCCTTATTTCCAAAATCAATCGAAAGACGTCAAGGTTTTTACCCCAGATCCTCTCTACAGATTTCTGAAAATGAAATGCTTATTATTGAAAGAGTTGAAAAGGAATTTGAATTGGTAAAATTAAAGGTGGAAGAATAAAAATATTTCAGATTTTCGCTTTTATACTGAGCTCTTTTTTTATTCATTTATATTTTTCAGCTTGAGTCAATAATTGCTAAGCTTACTTATTTTATTCTAAGAATATTTTACCAAAAGTGAAACTTAAAATTAGATGCTTCTAGAATAGAGTTAAACCTAATTTTTTTCAGATAAATAATAACTTAAAACTAAACTAATGAATAATCGATTCTAATTTATTATATCATCCGAGTAGGTATGTGGGGGGAAAGTTTATTGGATATTAGTTTAATGAATCGAACTAACGCGGCTATCGTTCTTATAATTTATATGACATTAATAGCCGACCAACGAATACTGTATCTCAATTGAGAGCCAACTAATAAGACAGAATTTTAATATTACTCCACCTAATTTGGTCAATAAAAATGAGTTAATTATTTTAAAGTTTATGAATTATGACAACTTGAGCTAGAATTAAATAATTAATCAAAATATTCCGTCCAAATCTTCCCCAACCTCTCTCAACTTATTTTTACAAAACTCTATTAACTCTTTAGCTCTATTAACCTTTTTAGTCAAGTCATCTACGCTAACCAATTCGTTGCGTAAATCTTCTATGACTTCTTGTAATTCTTTTAAAGCTGATTCGTAGGTCATTATTATTTCGTTTTACTTTTAAGAATACCATCTGATAATTGGGTGGTTATTTCAATTCCTCTCCTACCGTCTAGATCTTTTATCGACTTAATTATTTTTCCATCGACTGAAGTTAAACTAAATCCTCTTTTCAAGGTTTTTTCAGGATCTAAAACTTCAAAAATAGATTCCAAATTAGATATCTTTTTTTCTTCATTTTGAAAATATGACTGTGAAGTACGCATTACCTCATTTTCTATCAATGAAATTTTCTGGAGGGTATCCTTCAACAAATTTTCAGATTTCCAATGCAAATTTTGTTGAAAATTTTGGATAATATATATTTGCTCTTGGATTTTTTCTTGAGCTAATAAACCAAGTTCCGAACCGATCTTCATTAATCTATTTTCAAAAAATAAATTGTGATTAATAATAAAATCCGCAACTGCAGTAGGTGTTTTCAATGTCGTATGTGCAACTCGATCCAAGATAGATTCATCTATATCATGGCCAATCCCAGTCAAGACTGGTAATGGAAAATTTGCTACTACTCTACTAATTTTTTCATTATCAAATGCCATCAAGTCCAATTTAGCTCCTCCACCCCGAATAATTACAACTGCATCAAATTTATTCTTTTGTCTTTTAATTCTTTTAAGTTGAAAAAGGATTTCTTCTTCTACATTTATTCCTTGCATGGCTGCCGCGAACATCTGATTATCAATTTTATACCCAAAAACATTTTCTTCTAGTTGTTTTAAGTAGTCTTGATAACCTGCTGCATTCTCAGAGGAGATGATGGCAATTTTTTGCAAAACAAATGGCAAAGACACCTCAGTATTTTTACCCAACAAACCCTCTTTTTCAAATACTTCTAAAATCTCTTGTTTTCGTAAAGCTAATTTCCCTAAAGTAAAACTAGTATCTATGTCTTCAATATAATATTGCATGCCGTAAACTTCGTGAAATTCGATCTTAAGTTTTAACATAACTTCCATTCCCTCATTTAAAACTTTTTGAACTCCTCGACCGTACTCCCTCAATAATTTATTGTAAGATCGCATCCATAAAATAGCACTAGCTTTAGCTGTAATTGTTTCTTCCTTTTCAACCAATTCCATAAAATAATGCCCTCTTGACTCATTTAATTGAGCAATTTCGCAACGTACCCACAACGCATCCTGGACATTCAATGCTACAACCCTTTTTAGATGTTCGTTTAACTCTTGTAAAGAATAAGATTTCATTTCGCAAACTTAGAAATTAGTAAATGAATAGACTAAAAAAGATTATCTATTAGATAATTAGTTTACTCGAGTAGTTGCAAATAATTTTTTAATACTATATCTTCCAGCACCATTTACAAACACCATCATCAACCCTCCAATGATCGCCAAGTTTTTCATAAATTGGATAGAGTTAATTCGATACAACTCTGGTGGATCATTCCAAAAAGAATAAATAATTAGAGTAGCAGGAATATAATAAAGCAGTAAAAGTACTGCACCCAACTTCGATCGATAACCTGTTAAGATCAAAACTCCACCAAAAATCATTAAAAATATAGCACTTCCCAAAAGGAAATCTTGATTCCAAGTGAGGTGATATCCTATCATATATTCTTTAGCGTTATTGAAATATTTGAAGGTATCAAATGCCTCCCATAAAAATATTAATGATAAAAAAATACGTGCTATTAAATCTACTTTATCTTTCATTTTTCTTTTTTGAGATATCAGGATTGAAGAAAACTAACATATTGATTATGGATTTTCAATATTTTACATTCATAATTTTCATCTCACCTATTTTAAAAATTGAGATACCGCTTTTGCCACATTCTGTCCATCCATTGCTGCTGAAATAATCCCACCTGCGAAACCTGCCCCTTCCCCACAAGGAAATAATCCTTCAGCATCTTCATGCATTAAAGTGGACGGATTTCGGGGAATTCGGATTGGTGAGCTAGTGCGACTCTCCGTTCCAATTACATTCGTTTCAGCAGTAAAATACCCTTTCATTTTTCGACCAAATTCTCTCATTCCTAATTGTAATTTACGAGAAATCCCTTCAGGTAAAAGTTCATGCATAGGAGCTGAAACTAATCCTGGTATGTATGATGTGGGAGGTAGATCTTTCGAAATCTTGTTGTTAACAAAATCAGTCATTCGCTGTGAAGGGGCTTTTTGGCTACCATCTCCAAATGCCCACATAGCTTTTTCTACACTTTTTTGAAATTCTAAACCAGCGAAAACACCGTGGTTGGCAAATGGTAAAAGGTCATCTTCTTGCACTGCTACTACTGTCCCAGAGTTGGCAAAAGGAGAATCTCGACGAGACATAGACATTCCATTTACCACGATCTCACCAGGTGCAGTTGCTGCTGGCACCACCAATCCTCCTGGGCACATACAAAATGAAAACACCCCTCTTTTTTCTATTTGACAAACTAATTTATAACTACTTGCTGGTAAATTTTCCTCTCGCTTTTCTTGCCTATATTGAATTTCATCAATCAAACTTTGCGAATGCTCCACTCGGACTCCAAGCGCAAAAGGTTTGTTTTCCAACCTAATTTTTTTATCGAAAAGTAATTTGTAGATGTCTCGTGCCGAATGGCCCGTAGCTAAAATTGTTGCTTCTCCCAAGAATTCATCTTGACCGTTGACAATTACTCCTTTTATTTTTTTTTCATGAAAAACAAAATCTGTAACGTGTGAGTCGAAATGAATTTCTCCACCAAACTTTAAAATAGTCTCTCTTATTTTCGCAACAATTTTTGGTAATTTGTTGGAACCAATATGTGGATGGGCATCAACCATAATGTCTGAAACTGCTCCATGTTCAACTAATAATTGGAGAGCCTTGGCAATGCTACCACGTTTGTGAGATCGAGTATAGAGTTTTCCATCAGAATATGTTCCTGCTCCACCCTCTCCAAAACAATAATTGGAATGTGCATCCACTAATCCAAACTGTTGAATTGCTCGCAAATCTCTTCTTCTTGCTTGGACATCCTTTCCTCTATCAAAAATTATAGGCTTAATACCTAATTCAATCAATTCCAATGCGGCAAAATATCCTGCTGGACCAGCTCCGACAATAATTACACTCGGTGCATTATTTACATTTTTAAATTGTTCCAAAATGACAGGTTCAACTGTTGGTTTCTCATCAACATAAACAGTCACTAAAAGTCGATAAACTGGTTGATAGCCACGTGCATCAATCGAACGACGTCGCACTACTACTTCGGTATTGGCAGAAGGCTTAAGCTTTGCTTTTCTGAGCGCTTCCTCTTTGATGAGTGTTAAATCTTCAATGGCTCGTGGCTGAATTTTTATTTCGACTTCTTTTATCAATCTTGTTTTTTTAGAGATGTAAAGGTGAGGATTTTTTTAAAAAATAAATGTATT
>Ga0102826_1000032_pt1 | contig 52565 bp, 40 predicted proteins | sample ColrivemetaGS737_FD_84972 | JGI IMG/M metagenome (GOLD analysis project Ga0102826, IMG submission 84972) | Estuarine microbial communities from the Columbia River estuary - metaG S.737 | ecosystem: Environmental > Aquatic > Marine > Intertidal zone > Estuary | place: USA: Columbia River Estuary...
CCCCTCGTACTTTTTCGGCCGTTCCGACGGGCACCGTAGACTTGGTGATGACCACCAGGTAATCGCTCATGTGTTCACCAATTTCCCGAGCGACCGTCAAGACATATTGCAGGTCTGCACTGCCGTCTTCCCCTGGAGGGGTTCCCACCGCGATGAAGGCTGCTTCAGAGCCTTGAATGGCCTCACCCAATTGCGTCGAGAAATTCAAACGGCCAGCGGCTACATTGCGCTTCACGATCTCCTCCAAACCGGGCTCATAAATGGGCATGATACCTCGATGGAGATGCTCGATTTTGGCCACATTGACATCGACGCACGTCACTTGCATGCCTACGTCCGAAAGACAGGCGCCTGTTACAAGGCCGACATAGCCGGTTCCGACAACGGTAATATTCATGATTCGAAAAAGGTACGGACGGATTGAATGATGTAGTCAAGTTTCTCTGGCGTCAATTCCGTGTGCATAGGCAAACTCAGCACCTCGTGACACAAGCGTTCCGCGACAGGAAAAGCACCAACAGGGTAGCGATCACTGGCAAAGGCAGGCTGGGCATGCAAAGGCCAGGGATAGTAAATCATGGACGGAATACCCGCTTCCTCGAGGTGGGCCTTAAGCGCATCGCGTTGGCCGTTCTTCACTTGCAACGTGTACTGGTGGAAGACATGGGTGGAGGCGGAAGTGCGCGCGGGAACAATCACGCCTTCAATCTGGCTCAGGCCTGCATCGTAGTAGGCGGCGGCTTCCTGGCGTGCCTGAATGTAGGCGTTGAGGTGGGGCAATTTGACACGCAATACCGCGGCTTGCAATGTATCCAACCGGCTATTGCAGCCAATGACGTCGTGGCGGTACTTGACTTTTTGGCCGTGGTTGGCGATCATGCGCAGTTGCTCCGCCAAGGCAGCATCCTGTGTATACATAGCTCCGCCATCGCCCATGCATCCGAGGTTTTTTGAAGGGAAAAAGCTCGTACATCCGATGTGCCCTATGGTCCCGACCTTGGCCTTTCGGCCGTCCGAAAACGTGTAGGTGGAGCCAATGGCCTGGGCACAATCTTCCACGACAAAGAGGGAATGGTCTTGGGCGAGCTGCATGAGGGCCTCCATGTCGGCGGCTTGGCCGTAGAGGTGAACGGGTACGACAGCCTTGGTTTTGGGGCCAATCGCGGCGCGCACTTGGTCCAAATCCAATGAAAATGTATCCGGCCGAACATCCACCAACACGGGGGTCAAGCCCAAAAGCGCCATCACTTCAGCGGTGGCAACATAGGTAAAGGTGGCCGTGATGACTTCATCTCCGGGTTTCAATCCCAAGGCCATCAAGGCAATCTGGAGCGCATCCGTCCCATTGGCACAGGGAATGACATGGGCCACATCCAAGTAGTTGGCTAATTCCGTGGCAAAGGTTTTGACCTCAGGGCCTTGGATGTAGGCGCCTGCATTCGCGGCGGACAATAGCGCCGCATCGAGCTCGACTTGAATACGTCCATGTTGGCCCGCCAGATCCACCATGGGCAGGGGCAAGGAAAAAGAAGGAGTTGCGGGCATATCCAATGAAACGGGTCTTCTCCACAAAAATACCCCTTTTTCCTTGGCAATCTTTGGTTGGAATCTGCGTTCTACCTTCGCATCATGCGCATTTTATCCCTCCTCTGGGTCGTTGCCGTCTTCCTCTCTGCCCATTCTGCGATGGGTCAAGGGGCAGGTTTGGCCCGGCCACGCCGAAGCACCCCCGTACCGACGGAGATTTCCAGCCAGAAGGGCGGAATGATTTATGTCGGATTGGGCGGCTATGTGCCTTCGGGCTACTGGCGGCAGCGCTACGGCAACCTCCTGGATATTCAAACCGGCTACACGTGGCTCAACGGATCCACTCTTCTCGGGCTCGAAGGCGGAGCGCTCTACAGCAGCCAGGTCAAAGGACTCGACCAAATTCTTGACTTTTTAATCACCCCTGAAGGAGAGATTCTTGGCAATGACGGGAGTTACAGCAGCCTTCGGGTCGAAATGCGCGGTTGGCAGCTCGGGGCGCATGTTGGCCAACGCTATGCCCTCAACGATCTGGGTTCAGCCAAGAGCTCATGGTTTTGGAAGCTCAAAGGCGGCATGATGCAGCACAAAATGGCCTTTATGTCCTCGGGGGGAGTGCCCATGTTGGCCGCACCCTATACCCATGCCATGGACGAACTAAATCGCGGCGCCTTCCTTGGCGAGGAACTAGGCTTTATGCACTTGGGTCGGGTTGCCCCCCATTTCCAACTCAGCGTGTTGGCCTTTCAAGGCTGGATGTGGCCCGTCCGTGGCTACACCTTCGTCCTAGATGGAATCCAAAAAGAGCCCCAATGGAGCATGGGCTGGGGAGTGCGCGCCACGTGGATTCTCCCCTTGCTGCAGGAAAAATCAGCCATTCGATTCTACTACTAATGAAGTGGTTGCCCGGAGCACTCTACGGGGCTGCCCTGCGGGGCGCATCGATGGCAGGACACAAAAAGGCTCGGGCCATGCTCACCCAGCGTCGAGACCAGGCCATTCCGGAAGGGCCTTTTGACCTCTGGGTTCATGCCGCATCCTTGGGGGAATACCTGATGGCCCAACCGCTCATCCAACGGGCACACCAGGCGAACCTTCGCGTTTTAGTCACCTTTTTCTCCCCCTCTGGAGCCGACATTGCCCGGCGGAATGAATCCTATTTTGCCTTCGTGCCCTTGGACCGACTCCAGGATGTGGCGCATTTCTTGGCACGCACCCAACCCCGCCAGGCGCTTTTCATGAAGTATGACCTTTGGCCCGGTACGACCGCCATGCTACGGAAACACCATATTCCCTATGCCGTCGCCTTTGCGCAGGTCAAACCGGGTGCCGCCAAGCTCTGGCCCTGGAATCCATGGGAGCGTCCTTCCTGGTCGGGGGCCAGCCACGTCTTTCACCAAACCGAAGAAAGCCTCGCGCTGTGGACCCGGGCGGGCTACCGAAATGGATTTTTGGCGGGGGATGGACGATTTGATCAAGTAGGGCAGCGCCCGGCGCCCGAAGGCTTAGAGGTCTTCACCGATCACCGCCCGGTCTTGGTGGTCGGGAGTTCCTGGCAAAAGGAGGAAGCCTTACTCCTCCCCTTGCTCATGCGCTTTCCTGAACTCAAGGTCATCCTGGCCCCCCACGATGTGTCCCGGGTCGACAGTCTGGATTCCCAGCTCCCTGTCCCACGTGTTCGCTGGTCCAAATTCGAATCCTATACCTCCGAGAGCCAGGCCGAAGCACGCGTCCTCTTGGTTGACAGCCTGGGTGACTTGCCCGCACTCTATGCCTGTGGGCACTTGGCCCTCGTAGGCGGCGCCTTTGGGCCTGGGCTGCATAATATTTTGGAACCACTGGTGCATGGCCTGCCTGTAGTCTGTGGCCCCAAAGTCCAAGGGCATTGGGAAGCCTCTGATTCGGAGGCGCCTGTCACGATACTTCCCATGGATGCAACCCCAGAAACCTTGGCCACCTGGATCAAAAAACGCCTAGAAAACCCTCCCCTACGATTCAAAGAAGCGGAACAAGCCAAAATCTTCATTGCAAAGCATCGCGGGGCAAGTCAGCGAGTCTGGGAGGTGCTTTCTTTGTGAAGTTTAATTGATTGTCCCTTCCAACAAGCCTAGGAAAAAGGCATATTCCATGGCCGTCTCTCGGTAGGCTTCATACCGCCCAGAGGCACCTCCGTGGCCGGTGTCCATGTTGCAGTACATATAAAGTGGGGCATGATTGCTTCGAAGAGCCCGAAGTCGAGCAATCCATTTCGCGGGCTCCCAATATTGCACCTGACTGTCATGCAATCCCGTGGTTATGAGCAGGGGAGGATAGTCCAGCGCCGCCACGTTATCATAAGGAGAATAGCCCTTCATACGGAAATAGGCCTCTTTTTCATTGGGATTGCCCCATTCGCTGTATTCGCCTGTTGTCAACGGAATGCTCTCATCCAACATGGTCGTCACAACGTCGACAAAAGGCACCGCCGCAATGACCCCGGACCAAAGATCCGGACGAAGGTTGAGTACGGTGCCCATCAAGAGTCCGCCCGCACTGCCGCCCATGGCATACAGCTCAGACGCTTTGTGCTCATTTTGTAGGAACTCCGCACAAGCGATAAAGTCTGTAAAGGTGTTCGTTTTGTGCTCCATGCGGCCTGTTTCATACCACTCGCGGCCGAGGTATTCCCCGCCTCGGATATGGGCAATGGCATAGGCCATGCCTCGCTCTAGCAAACTCAAGCGCGCAATGGAAAAAGAGGGGTCGATGGTGATTCCATAGGATCCATACCCATACAAGAGGGTGGGTACTGGGGTGTTTTCTGCCTCCTTGGGACCTACCCACGACATGGGAATGCGGGTGCCGTCAGATGCCGTAGCCCAGAATCGGCGGGTTACATACTTTGACGCATCGTAGCCACCCATGACCTCCTGCTGTTTGAGCAGTCGGCGTTCCCCTGTCCGCATGTTGTACTCAAACGTGGAGTTAGGCGTCACCAAGGAGGTGTAGCCATAACGCATCCACTCGGTATCCTCGGTGGGGTTGCTCCCTGCATACAGGCTGTAGGTCTCCTCCTCTTGGACAATTTGATGGGGCGTTCCGCCGTTCCAAGGACGAATCATCAATTGCACCAAGCCCTGGCTGCGCTCTTCTGTGACGAGGTAGTCCTTAAAGAACTCGGCCCCTTCTAGTAAAACATCAGGGCGGGCCTCCAAGAAGGGTGTCCATGCGCTGGGATCGCTCAATGGGGCTTTGAACAAGGCATAATTTTTCCGGCCGCCCAGATTGCTTCGGATAAACCATGCATCGCCAAAGTGGCTTGCAGAATACTCCACGCCCAGTTCGCGTGGACGCAGTACGGTGAAATCTTGGGTGGGTTGACTCGCATCCAGATACCAGAATTCATCGACATCCGTAGCTCCGGTAGCGATATGAATGAATTTTTTGGACTTTGAGCGGAACACCCCACAAGAGAAGGTTTCGTCGGTTTCTTCATACACCAATGTGGGCTCCGCCGAACTACCCAAAACTTGACGCCAAATCTTGTCTACCCGCAACGTAACGGGATCTTTGGTCGCATAGAAGAAGGTCTCCCCATCGGCGGCCCAGGCAAAACCTCCGGAAGTTCCCGGCACCTCATAGTCCCAGGTCGTATTCGTTGCGAGGTCAACAAAACGCAGCGTATAAAGACGGCGGCTCACAAAGTCGACACCATAGGCCATACGTTGGTGGTCAGCCGTCAAGTGAATGCCGCTGACTTGGCAGTAGGCTTGGCCCTCTGCGAGGAGGTTTACATCCAAAATGCAGGTTTCTGGCCCATCGATGGCCCCTTCTCGGCGGTAGTACCGCGGGTATTCGGAACCTTTTTCGTAGCGCGTTTGGTACCAAAAACCATCCATTTGCACTGGCACGGAAGACTCATCCGGATTGAGCCGGTTGGTCATCTCGGTGAACAAGACGTCTTCGAGGGCCTTGACCGGCTGCATCCCTTCCTGGCGGTAGGCATTTTCCGCATCGAGGTAGGCAATAACCTCGGGATTCTCGCGGTCGTTTAACCAGTAGTAGGGGTCTTGGCGAACATCCCCATGCATTTCCATCGCATGGGGTTTGGGGGTGGCTTTAGGTTCCATAATGGATTCAGTGGACGCACATCCCACCGTGAGGGCCAGAAGCCAAAATCCGAGGGTGCGCATTATTTCTGCTTTAAGACGCGATTGAGGCCCTCGCGCGAGGGGCCATGTTGGGGATTCAGCGACAATGCTTGGCGGTAATCCTTTTCTGCATTGGCGGCATCTCCCCCACGTTCCCAGGTAAATGCCCGGCCATAGAACGCGCGGTAATTGATCTCCCGCGCTTGAATGGAGGCGGTAAAATACTTTCGGGCCTCGGCCAAGAGATTGAGCTCCAAATGGATGTAGCCCAAGTTGTAGAATGCCTCGGCGTCCGTGGGATCGAGCTGCACACATTGGGTAAATGCTTCGATGGCTCCATTGTAGTTGCCAACTCCCAGATGAAACATACCCACTTTGTAGTAGGTCCGCGCGTTGTCGGGCTGCAGTTCAATCAATCGGTTGTAATAACTCAAGGCCAAGGGATTGCCCTGGGCGGCAGTCATAACCCCAGCCATGTCCAAAGCGGCCTCGTAGTTCGGGTTGAGGTCGATCGCCTTCTGGATATAACTCAGTGCGAGCGTACTGTCTTGCTTACTATCTCGAATATTCAGGCCCTTGATAAAGTAGGCGACCGATTCGGTCGGCTCCAACTCGATGACTTTGTTCACGAGAGATAAGCTCTTATCGTAGTCCATGATGACGCTATAGAGCTCCGCCAGCTTCAAGCGGCATTCGGTTTCCTCGGGATGTTCTTCGATGCAGCGTAGCCAGGCATCCTTGGCCACCCGGGAAGTATTCGTGAGGTAGTTGCCTTCCCCGTAGATCAACCACGCGTCGTGGTGGGTTGAATCGATTTCCAAAATGGCCTGGGCGTCGGCCAGGGCATAGGGAATATTGGCCCCATTCATGTGCCGACGAGCGCGAAGCGCTAGGGCTTGAACGTCATTGGGATGTTCCGCAATGTAGAGGTTCAGGCTGTCGCCATTCACCGTTTGCGCATCGGCCACGGTTTCCGTTTCCGCTACGGGGCCTGAACAGGACAGCAGCACCCAACAACCGAGGCCAGCAAAGAATTGCTTAGCCATTTTGAAGCTTTGCAATAATCTTCTGTTCGATTTCCTCCGCCAATTCAGGGTTGTCCTTGAGAATCGCTTTCACTCCCTCGCGGCCTTGGCCCAATTTGGTGCCGTCGTAGCTAAACCATGAACCGCTCTTTTGGATCACTTCGTACTGGGTTCCTAGGTCGATGATTTCGCCCATTTTGGAGACTCCCTCACCGTATAAGATGTCAAATTCGGCGACGCGGAAAGGCGGCGCCACTTTATTCTTGACCACCTTCACCTTAGTGCGGTTGCCAATGACATGTTCCCCGTCTTTGATTTGGGTTGAACGGCGGATATCGAGGCGCACCGAGGCGTAAAACTTCAAAGCATTACCCCCTGTGGTGGTCTCTGGGTTGCCAAACATGACCCCAATTTTCTCGCGGAGCTGGTTGATGAAGATGACCGTACAATGCGTCTTCGAAATGGTCCCCGTCAATTTGCGCAAGGCTTGCGACATCAAGCGGGCATGGAGACCCACTTTGCTGTCGCCCATGTCACCTTCAATCTCCGCTTTGGGGGTCAAGGCTGCCACGGAGTCAATAACGATTAAATCAATAGCTCCTGAGCGGATTAAGTTGTCCGCAATTTCCAAGGCCTGTTCGCCGTTATCCGGCTGGCTAATGATGAGATCTTCCGTTTGGACTCCCAACTTCTCTGCATAAAAGCGGTCAAATGCGTGCTCCGCATCAATGAAGGCAGCAATGCCTCCCGCCTTTTGCGCCTCCGCAATCGCATGCAGCGTCAAAGTAGTTTTACCGGACGATTCGGGGCCGTAGATTTCAATCACTCGACCTCGTGGGAAGCCACCAATGCCCAAGGCAACGTCCAAGCCTAAAGAGCCTGAAGGAATGACCTCCACTTCTTCCACCGCATCATCCCCCATGCGCATGACCGCCCCTTTTCCATAGGTTTTGTCCAATTTGTCCATGGTGAGTTTGAGGGCTTTCAATTTGGCTTCTTTATCCGAGCTCATGGGGTGGTAATTTTTTACTTCGACAATGGGGTATGCATGACATAGGCCATGACTTCAAATGTACAGAACAGTCCGCAGCCTACCCGACCTTAAACGACTAGAAACGGGTAAAAATGCCTGCTTTCGGACGGCCTGTTGAAAAGTTTATCCGTTCAAAATTTGGCCGGCGCTGTCCTTGGTGTCCACCTTGTCGAGGATTCGCTCGATCCGGCCGTCGGTGCCGATGACAAAGGTTTCGCGGTAGACCCCATCGTATTCGCGGCCCATGAATTTCTTTCGGCCCCAAACACCATAGGCATCAATGACTTTGCGGTCCTCGTCGGCAATCAAGGAGAATGGCAAATCATATTTTTCGACAAACTTGGCATGCTTCTTCACCGGATCGGGGGAAACACCCACTACGGCAAAGCCCGCATCCAACAGGTCTTGGTAGCCATCCCGGAAGGAACAGGCCTCTGCGGTACACCCAGGGGTGTCGTCTTTGGGGTAGAAATACAAAACGATTCGCTTTCCAACGAAGTCGTCCATGGAGATTTCAATGCCGTGTTGATCGAGTCCAGAAAATTCGGGGGCGAGGTCGCCGACCTTTAGATGTGTCATGGGGAGAGAGTTTCTATGAAGTTGTACAAATTCCTTGCAATCTAAACGACATAGCCGTTTCCTTTGTTCCCTATGACGAAAAAAGAAAAAGCCGCCTACGTGATGGCGGAGCTGGAAGCCCTCTATCCCGAGACGCCCATCCCCTTGGACCACAGCGATCCATTTACCCTTTTGGTGGCGGTGGTGCTTTCGGCGCAATGCACGGATGCTCGCGTGAATACGGTGACCCCTGCCCTTTTTGCCAAGGCCCGAACGCCCCAAGCGATGGCAGCCCTGAGCGTAGAGGAGATTGCGGAGATTATTCGGCCTTGTGGCTTGACTCCCATGAAGTCAAAAGGCATTTATCAGTTTTCCAAAATGATTTTGGAGCTACATGGTGGCGAGGTTCCACAGAGTTTTGAGGCGTTGGAGGCCATGCCCGCCGTCGGCCACAAAACGGCAAGTGTGGTCATGAGTCAAGCCTTCGGGGTACCGGCCTTTCCGGTGGATACGCACATTCACCGTTTGATGTACCGCTGGGGCTTAACCAATGGCAAAAGCGTGGAGCAGACCGAAAAAGACGCCAAAGCGCTCTTCCCCCGCGAAAGTTGGAACAAACTTCACTTGCAAATCATTTTTTACGGCCGGGAGTACAGCCCCGCCCGTGGCTGGTCCTTGGATAAGGACTTCATCTCTGCCCGCATTGGGCGCGCCTCGCTCATCAAAACTCTACGCTAATTCCGCCTTAAGCATCCCCCCGCGCCATGAAGCGGGTGCATAAAAAAAGCGGCCCGTTTCCGGGCCGCTTCTCGTTTAGGAAGGTCTAAACTCCTTAGAGGACAGACAACTTCATGGTCTTCACATCGTCACCCTTCTGAACACGTACCATGTACATGCCAGCATTGAGGTCACCGATGAACATCGATACATTCGCATCTGCACGAACGATCTCAGACTTCATGACCTTGCCAGTCAAGTCTACCACGGATACGTTGTAATCGCCTACGGCCATTCCAAAGTCGAGGTTAATAAAATCGTTTGCAGGGTTGGGAGAAAGAACGATTTGGTTCATTGCTTCCTCATCTACGCCGATGCCCATACAAGCGGCAGCAGAAGATGCGGGGCAGTGAATACCGCGTACCCACAAATTGTTGAAGCTCAAAGAGCCGGAGTAACCAGAGTACCAGCTGCCCAAAGCGGCCAAGTACATGTAGCCCGAACCCGCTGTCTTCGCCCAAGTCTGGTCGTTGCGGATAGCGAGGTAGTTCGCACCTTGGTTGTTGTACATCGTCAAGTTGTAGAAGTAGGCACCCTTAGAGAGCTCCAAGTCAACTCCACGGCCCGTGTTGGGGTCGGTGAAGTCGAAGCGCACAAAACCTTGAGCCGTATCCGAAGTCGAAATGACTTTTTGGCCATAGGCTACCAACTTGTTGGCATCCCAACCACCATTGTTGCCCAAGAACGCGGAAGAGTCGTAGACAGACAATTCGAGGATTGCACCAGAACGGGTCAATGAGCTCAAGTAGACTTTGGCCGCGAACAACATTTCGTCGTCAACCAGGTCGTGGCGGTTACACATCTGGGCACCGTCACCCCACTGCGTCGTGTTGGTCGAAGCACCGATGCTGTTATCCCAGCTGTTGAAGTCCATCGACATCAACGAGTCGTTCACGAACATGGTGGTGGTATCCGAATACACAGAGACAGAGTCCGAAATCAATCCGTATACCACATTGTAGGAACCGTTCGCTGAAGGCGTCCAGGCCGTTGCGTAGGTATTCAAAGCATTGTAGTTCGCTGTGTCGCCAGCAGGCAAGCTGGAGATGGTCGATGAGTTGATCGTTTGAACCAAGCTCGTACCGTTGTAAATCTTCATCTGAAGCTTCACGTTGGTTTGAGCGTTGGTGCCCGAGTTGATGGCGTTGCAATCAAAGGTGACACCGCGAGTCTGCTTCAAAGTTTGGATACCCATCTTGGAAGAACCAGAAGCACCTGGGCCAAAGATGATGTCCTGAGCCGGAGCACCTTGCCAATCGGTGAAGGCCAAACGGTTGGGAGGTGTATTGACGATAGAAATATCGTCGATGTTCCAGAAGTAGTAGTCGCCGTCAAAACGGAAGCGGATCTTCACGTTGGATTGGCCACCGATGTAGCTTCCCGCTTGGATAACCACCACGTCGTTGGTCGCCGTGGAGCCGTTGACCGCCACACCGCTATTCAAGGTTACAGAGTTGCCCCAAGTCGTTCCGCCATCTGTAGAGAAATCGACATAGGTAGCAGGCACGGCCTGTGAACCACCTGGACCGGCAAAGCGGCGGTAGTATTGGGTGAAGATCAAATCCACTACAGAGTAGCCCGTCAAGTTGATCGTTTCCGTGATCAATTCTGCCACGTGGGGGGCCGCAGCGATACCGTTGCCGAAGTTTCCGGCGATACCTGCGTTGTCCAAGAAGTCAGAGTCAAATACCACAAAACCATTCGAAGCAGTTGCTGAAGCGATGGGGGTTTGTGCAGACAGGTAGGCACCGCGTGAACCCACCGTATTGTTGGGGGTCGTGCTGGGGCCACGGTATTCCCACTTGGCATCTGGATCCGACGTACCGTTTGCGGTACCGTAGTTCAACCACGTGGTAGGGATGCCGTTGGCGAAGTCTTGCGACCAAACGGGCGTTTCAGCGCCGTAGAAAGCCGACAACTGAGCAGGATTGAGGTGACGCACAGGCGCATCTTCGTTCATGCGAACGTTGGGGGCTGTACGCTCCACATTCTGACCGAAAGCGGCCACAGAAAGGGCAGCAGCAGCGGCAAAAAGCGTAAGTTTTTTCATACTAAGGAAGAATTGTTGTTGTGAAGAGTCAATATTACGGCATAAAACCTGAAAATAATCACGCCGAATAGGCTTCGATGGGTGCGCATGTGCAAACGAGGTTTCGGTCCCCGTATGCGTCGTCCACGCGGCGGACGATGGGCCAGAATTTATTCTCCATGAGCTCAGGCAGCGGGAAGGCGGCCATTTGCCGCGAGTACGGCAAGGTCCACTCGTCGTTCGCCACCATAGCGAGCGTGTGCGGGGCGTTCTTAAGAGGGTTGTCCTCTTTGGGAAGTGTCCCATCAATCACTTGGTCAATTTCGGCCTTGATGGCCAACATCGCGTCGCAAAAGCGATCGAGTTCGGCCAAAGATTCGGACTCCGTGGGTTCAATCATCACCGTACCAGCCACGGGAAAGGATACGGTGGGGGCATGGTAGCCAAAGTCCATCAAGCGCTTGGCAATATCGGTGACCTCAATGCCGCCATCACGCTTGAACGGGCGGCAATCCAAAATCATCTCGTGTGCACAGCGGCCGTTCTCGCCCGAATACAGGACGGGGTAGGCATTTTCCAGGCGGCTCTTGATGTAATTCGCATTGAGGATGGCATATTTCGTGCTATCTACGAGGCCTTTGGCTCCGAGCATTTTGATGTAGCCATAGCTAATAAGCAGCACCAGGGCAGAGCCGTAGGGCGCGGCAGAGACTGGACCGATGCCTTTTTCGCCACTCGTGGCGTGCACGGGGTGGCTCGGCAAGAAGGGGGCCAAATGTGCCTTGACACAGATTGGACCTACTCCGGGGCCGCCGCCGCCATGGGGAATGGCAAAGGTTTTATGCAAGTTCAAGTGGCACACGTCTGCACCGATGTTTCCCGGTGAGGTGAGGCCTACTTGGGCATTCATATTCGCCCCGTCCATGTACACTTGTCCGCCGTGGGCATGGATGATGGCCGTGGCTTCTTTTACACCCGCTTCAAACACCCCGTGGGTCGACGGGTAGGTAATCATCAATGAGCTGAGGGTATCCGAATACTGTTCGGCCTTCGCGCGGAGGTCAGCCAGATCGATGTTTCCTTTCTCATCGCAGGCCACGACGACGACATCCATGCCCGCCATGACGGCCGAGGCGGGGTTCGTTCCGTGGGCGGAAGAGGGAATCAACGCCGTTTTGCGGTGGTAATCGCCCCGGCTGTGGTGGTAGGCGCGGATGACCAAAAGGCCGGAGTACTCGCCTTGAGCACCCGAGTTTGGCTGCAAGGTGGTCGCATCAAAGCCCGTGACCACCGCCAAATCGCGCTCCAAACTCCGAATCACCTCCATATAGCCGGCCGCTTGGGAAAGCGGTGCGAAGGGGTGAATTTGGCCAAAAGCAGGCCAGCTCAACGGCAACATTTCTGCAGCAGCATTGAGCTTCATCGTGCACGACCCCAGGGGAATCATCGAGTGGTTCAGGGCGATGTCCCGGCGTTCCAATTTCTTGATGTAGCGCATCATTTCAGTTTCAGAACGGTAGGAACTGAAAACGGGATGCGTCATGTACGCTGTTTGACGCGCCAGAGAACTGGGCAGGGCCATTTCACCCAGGGCAAAGGGTACCGTGGCGGCGCCTTTGACGGCCGCCAACGCGTCCACGAGGGATTGGGCATCCGCCGTGTTCATGACTTCGTGGGTAGAAATCAAAATGCCCTGTTCCGTATAACCCACGTTGATCTGGGCGGATTCGGTAGCCTCACGAACCGCAGCTTTCAAGGATGCATCGGCTTCGACGTGGACCGTATCAAATACATGGGTATTCAGCGTCGTGTAGCCCAAGGCCTTCAACGCCGCCGTCATACCTTGTGCCTTGCGGTGCACGTCCGTCGCGATGCGTCGGAGGCCCTCAGGTCCGTGGTAGACTCCGTACATGCCGGCCATGACCGCCAAGAGCACTTGGGAGGTGCAGATGTTGGAGGTCGCTCGGTCGCGCTTGATGTGCTGTTCACGAGTTTGTAGGGCCATACGCAAAGCGGGGCCGCCGTCCGTATCGATGGTGCGGCCGATGATGCGGCCGGGCATGAAGCGTTTGTAGTCTTCTTTGGAGGCAAAGAACGCCGCGTGTGGCCCACCAAAGCCCATGGGGATGCCAAAGCGTTGTGAGGTGCCAAGCACGACGTCTGCACCCATATCGCCGGGGGCCGTCAATAGGGTCAAGGAGAGCAAATCTGCTGCAACCGCCACGCGGATTTCGGCGTTTTGGCACGTTTGGATGAATCCACGGATGTCCTCAATCTGGCCCACCGCATTGGGGTATTGACAGAGTGCGCCAAAAAACTCGGGGCTCGGCTGAAAAGACTCCATGTCGCCCACGACGAGCTCGATGTCCATAGGCGTGGAGCGGGTTTCGAGGAGCCCTCGAGTCTGAGCAAAGACTTGGCGGTCGACAAAAAATTTGTTAGCGCCTCGCTTTTGCTGATCTCGGCTGCGTGCGGCCATCAATAAGCTCATCGCTTCGGCGGCAGCGGTCGCCTCGTCCAATAAGGAGGCGTTGGCGATCTCCATGCCAGTGAGGTCGATGACCATGGTTTGGAAATTCAACAGGGCTTCAAGACGGCCTTGGGCAATCTCAGCCTGATAGGGCGTGTAGGCAGTATACCAACCCGGATTCTCCAGAATGTTGCGCTGGATCACGGCAGGGGTGGCCGCAGGGTGGTAGCCTTGGCCGATGTACGAGGCAAACACTTGGTTTTTCTGGCTCAGGGCATACACATGGCGCAAGTAGTCACTTTCACTCATGGCTGGAGCCACATCGAGTGCCGTTTCGTTGCGGATGGCATCAGGAACCGTTTGGTTGACCAATTCGTCGACCGAATCGACGCCAACAGCAGCCAACATGTGGGCTAGATCCTTGGATTGTGGGCCGATATGACGCCCGGCAAATTCTGCCATCATAGCACGAAGTGGATTAGAATGAGGGGACAAAATTAGGCCCCATAGTTCCTACCTTGCACACTATTCTTTTGGTTTATGAACGCCTTTTTCCATATTGACCAAGCACGTCGTCTGGACGCTGCGGACCCCCTCGGACATTTTCGCCGTGCGTTCCATGTTCCCGTGTGGAAGGGCGAGGAGGTTATATACCTGACAGGCAATTCGTTAGGGCTTCAGCCCGTCGGAGTTTCCGAAGCGATTGCCCAAGAATTGCACGACTGGAAAACGCTTGGTGTCGAAGGGCATTTTCACGCGAAAAATCCGTGGATGCCTTACCATGAATTTTTGACTGATTCGCTCGCCCGCCTCGCTGGGGCAAAGGGGACCGAAGTGGTGGCCATGGGCAGTCTGACCGCCAACCTCCATTTTGCGATGGCCTCCTTCTACCGACCCACTCCCGAGCGCCGGGCCATTCTTTGCGAGGCCAAAGCCTTCCCCAGTGATCGCTATGCTCTGGTTTCTCAGCTCGCTTTTCACGGCTACCCCGAATCCGACCTCATCGAAGTCAGTGGCTCCGGAGCCGATGGGGTTCCCACGGATGAGGATCTTATCGCCGCCATCCAAACCCACGGTCCCCGCGTAGCCACCATGCTCGTCGGAGGCGTCAATTACTTCACTGGCCGCGTCTACGACATGGCCCGCATCACGGCGGCAGCCCGCGCCCAAGGCATCGTAGTGGGCTGGGATTTGGCCCACGCCATGGGCAATGTCCCGCTATCTCTACACGACTGGGATGTCGACTTTGCCGCCTGGTGCTCCTATAAATACCTCAATGCCGGCCCGGGCGGAACGGCCGGGCTCTTTGTCCACCAACGCCACCACCACGCGGACCTTCCGCGCCTCGCGGGTTGGTGGGGACACAACAAAGAGAGCCGATTTAAAATGGGTCCCGGTTTTGATCCCATCCCCAGTGCCGAAGGATGGCAGGTTAGCAATGCCCCAGTCCTGAGCATGGCGGCACAGCGTGCATCCTTGGACCTGTTTGACCGCATGGACTTGGCCCAACATCGCGTGAAAGGTTTGGACCTGAGCCGCCGGTGCATGGAGATGCTCGAAGCACTTGCCGAGGAACTGAACGAACCCATCCGCCTGCTCACTCCCCGGGAAGATGCCTCTAGGGGTTGCCAAGTGTCCGTGCAATTCAGCGCCCGCGACCGCCGCTTCTTCGACCAGCTTGTGGAACGCGGGGTGGTTGCCGATTGGCGGGAGCCAGGCACCATTCGCATGGCCTTCATTCCCTTCTATTCTAGCTATGAAGATCTAGCCCGTCTGGAGCAGATTCTTCGCCAAACCTTGTCTTCATGAAACACGTCACCGTCGTCGGAGCGGGCCTTGTCGGCTCACTTTGGTCCATCTATCTCGCCCAGCGCGGCTACCGTGTTGAGGTCTTTGAACGGCGTGCGGACCCGCGAAAAACAGGGATCGCCGAAGGCCGGTCCATCAACCTCGCCTTGAGCGATCGCGGGTGGGCCGCGTTGGAAAAAGTAGGCATGGCGGATGCAGTACGTCAAAGTGCCATCCCCATGTACCGACGAGTCATGCACGCCGTGGACGGCGCCCTCAGCTTCCAACCCTACGGAAAGGAAAACCAAGCCATCTACTCCGTGTCGCGGGGGGGATTAAACCGTTTGCTTGTGGAGGCAGCGGAAGCCCATCCTCAGGTAACCGTACATTTTGGCCACCGCTGCGTCGACGCAGATGTCGAACGGGGCCGGGCCACCTTTGAATCCGAGGAGGGAACTCAGGACTCCAACGGCGAAGCCCTTTTTGCCACCGATGGGGCCTTTTCCCAGGTCCGCGCCAAAATGCAACGCCGCGATCGGTTCAACTACGAACAGGAATACATCGACCACGGCTACAAGGAATTGCACATTCCTCCCGGCGCGGATGGCCGGCACCAACTCGAGCGGGAGGCCCTGCACATTTGGCCTCGGGGACAGCACATGCTCATTGCCCTGCCCAATCCGGACGGCAGTTTCACCTGCACGCTCTTCTTCCCCATGGAGGGAGCGGAGAGCTTTGAAGCCCTGCAAACGGTGGAGGCCGCCCGCGCTTTCTTTGCCGCCCAGTTCCGCGACGCCTTGGACCTCATGCCGGATTTTGAAGCCCAATGGGCCGCCAACCCCGTCGCGAGTCTCGTGATTATTCGCTGCTCCCCTTGGAATGTTGGCGGAAAGACCGTTCTCTTTGGCGACGCCTCACATGCGATTGTTCCCTTCTACGGCCAAGGCATGAACTCCGGGTTTGAAGACTGCCGGGTCTTTGACGCGGTCTTGGAAGCCCATGGCGACGATTTTGAACACGCCTTTGCCGAATTCGCCCAGAAGCGCAAACCCGATGCGGATGCGATTGCCGAGCTCGCCATGCGCAACTTTGTCGAAATGCGCGATTTGACCGCCCAGCCGGAATTCTTGCTCCAGAAAAAGATTGAAGCCCGCTTCAGTGCGCTTCACCCTGGACAGTGGATGCCGCTTTATTCTCAAGTGACCTTCTCGCACATCCCCTATGCGGAGGCCCTTGCTGCAGGAAAGCGGCAAGATGCCTTGATGGCGCAGATTTTGGCCCGGCCAAACATTGCGGAAAACTGGGAAAGCGAAGAAGTGATGGCTGAAATGCGGCGCCTTCTGGAGGCGACGCGGGCTTAGGCCTTTTTCAAGGCGGCGCGCAATTTCTTGAAGAGATTGCTTCGGAAAACATATTCCACAACGGCCGAATCATCGGAATCCATGACCTCCTCCATGGTTCCTTCCCAGGCCTTGACGCCCTTTTCCATCAAGATGACGTGGTCGCCAATCTCGAGCACCGAGTTCATGTCGTGGGTATTGATGACCGTGGTCATGCCAAACTCATGGGTAATCTCATGAATCAGCTGATCAATGACAATGGCCGTTTCTGGGTCCAAGCCCGAGTTGGGCTCATCGCAAAACAGGTACTTCGGATTTAAAACAATCGCCCGAGCAATGGCCACACGCTTTTGCATTCCTCCGGAGAGTTCTGCGGGCGTTTTGGAAAAGGATTCGGGGTCGATGCGAACGCGTTCCAGGCAAAAACGGACGCGCTCGTCTTTTTCCGCCTCCGTCATATCCCCAAAAAAGTCCAGGGGTAAGCGAACGTTTTCGGCAATGGTCAAGGAGTTGAACAAGGCCGAGCCCTGAAAAACCATCCCCATTTCCTGGCGCAGGACTTTGACTTCTTTTTTGCCCATATCGCCAAGCACCCGGCCATCGAAGGAAATCGTCCCTTGATCCACGGAATGCAAGCCGAGGACGGACTTCAAAAGAACCGTTTTCCCCGATCCACTCAGACCAATAATCAGATTGCATTGGCCCTCGTGGAAATCCACATCGATGCCGCGCAGGACATGCTGCTCGCCAAAGGATTTATGGATGCCACGAACTTGGATCATTGCAGCAGGAGATCAGTCAGGATGTAATTGAACAAAATGATGGTGAAGGACATGGCCACCACAGATTTGGTGGATGCCTTGCCCACCTCTACGGCCCCGCCCTCCACATTGTAGCCAAAGTAGGCCGAGACGGTCGCAATGATGAAGGCGAAAACGGTGGCTTTGGTCAAACTGTAGACGATGTAGAAGGGGTTGAACTCCATAAAATACCCCGATAAGAATACTTCCGTGTTCACCAAGTTGAGAAAGTCCCCTGCATAGTAGCCCCCTACGAGGCCCAATGCCATGGAGAACACAATGAGAATCGGATTGAAAAGCAAGCATGCAAAGAGTTTGGGCAAAACCAAGTACGACGCCGGATTGATGCCCATGACGCGCAACGCATCCATTTGCTCTGTTACCCGCATCGTCCCTAAGGTCGATGCAATGTTGGAGCCTACTTTGCCCGCCAAAATCAAGCTGACAATGGTGGGGGCAAATTCCAACACAATCCCCTCCCGCACAGCGATCGCGATGTAGCTATCCGGCACGAAGGGATCATCGAGGTTGATGGCCGTCTGAATGGTCAGGACAGCGCCCATGAATACCGAGATAAAACTGACCAAGGCGATGGACGAGAACCCTAAGAGCTCGAGTTCGCGAAAAAATGACTTGAGGTATTCCCGCCCATGTTCCGGTTTATGGAACACTTCGCCTAAAAAGAGGAAGTAGCGGCCTAAGCCATCCAGGAAGCGGTAAATCATGCCCCGAAAATACGCTAAATTCGGGGCCTTATGAGGACAAAAATATCCTGGGTTCGCATGGGCCTCTTTCTCTTCATTCTCGCCGCTGCCTGTTCCTGTGGTACCCGAGAGAAATGCAACTGCCCCCACTTTAGCGCCACTTTCGGCCCGGCTTCGGCCTTGGTGACCGCATGAATAACTGGGCGATTGTTGCGCCCAAGGTGCCCCCAGCTGCCTATTCCGGTCTGGAAAAAATCGTCCGCGCCTACCAAGGCCACATCCGATTGGCCCCGCCGCGTCGCAGCAAGTGGGGTGATTTTCGTTGGAAGGCGGGCGGGCCATCCCGCATTTCAATCAACCGCGATCTCGCACCCGAGGCCTTTCTCATCACCCTCTTGCACGAACTGGCGCATGCTCAAGTGCAGGCTTGGGACGCGCGGGACCATCTCCCCCATGGGGCAGAATGGCAGCGCCGCTACCGCGACCTTCTTCGCCCCTTTTTGGACCACGATGTATTTAGTCCTCTCGTGGCCACCGCCCTGCGGCGGAGCCTCGGCCAGCCCAAGGCTTCTTGTGGGGCGGACCCAGAACTCCTCAAAGCCCTGCAAGCGAACCAGCCCGCCTCCGGACCGACGGTCACCAGCTTGCCTTTGGGCAGTTCCTTTCGAACGCGGGATGGCCGCGTTTTTCGCAAAGGCCCCAAGCGACGGACCCGCTTTGAATGCGTGGAAGTTTCCACGGGCCGTACCTTTGCAGTGCATCCGCTGATGGAGGTCACCCCAGTCCCAACCGCCTAAACCCCCTCGCTCATGACTTCGGTCTTTTCGAATCCCGATTTTGAAATTGCCCTTCTTGGAGGAGGCCAACTTGGAAAGATGGTTTTGGCCGAAGCGCGTCGTCTCGACATAGGGGTACGCGTGCTGGACCCATCGTCGGATGCACCCTGCCGATTGGGTGCCCAACAGTTTACTCTAGGCTCCTTCCAGGATTACGACACGGTCCTCGCATTTGCCCAAGGGGCAGACGCCGTGGCTATTGAGATTGAGAGCGTGAATGCAGATGCCTTGGAGGCACTGGAAGCCCAAGGCATCCCCTGTTTTCCCCAAAGCCATGTACTGCGGGTCATCCAGAACAAAGTCGCTCAGAAGCAATTCTATGCCGACCACCAGCTCCCCACCTCCGAATTCCAACGTTTCGCATCTAAAACCGACCTTTTGGCCGCCATCGAAGCCGGCACTTGTGCGTATCCTTTTGTTTGGAAACTTGGAGAAGGGGGCTATGATGGATTTGGAGTCTCGGTAGTTCGGAGCGCCGAAGATGCCGCCGCCCTAGCGGAAGGCGAGTGCATCGCCGAAACCCTGGTTGACATCGCCTGTGAAATTGGCGTGGTCGTGGCGCGTGCCTTGGACGGGAGCTCCCAGGCCTTTCCAGCGGTAGAAATGGAGTTCCACCCTACCGCCAACCAAGTAGAATTTGTGGTATGCCCCAGCTCGCTGCCCGCAGCCGTTGTTCGCGAGGCCGAAGCATTGGCTTTGGCGGTCTCCGAGGCCTTTCAAGCGCAAGGACTGCTTGCGGTGGAACTCTTTTACACCACCCAAGGCACTTGGCTGGTCAACGAAGTGGCACCGCGCCCCCACAACTCGGGGCACCTCACCATTGAAGCCTGTCCTACCTCGCAATTTGAACAACTTTTGCGCTGCATGTGCCGCCTCCCATTGGGGGACAGCCAGCTCAAGCAGCCCGCCGCCATGGCCAACATCGTTGGAGCGGATGGCTACAGTGGACCCGTGTTCTACGAAGGCCTAGACCAGGCCATGCAAACGCCCGGTACGGCCTTCCACATTTATGGAAAGTCGCAAACCCGCCCATTCCGAAAAATGGGGCACCTCACGGCCGTGGGACAGAGTGTGGATGAGGCCCGTGCCCGAGCAGCCGCAGCCCGCGACGCCCTCACCGTTCGGACCTGAACCCATTTACTGCAACCGTTCTAGGAAAAATGTACCTTTGTCCCATGGTAGGAATTATCATGGGCAGCGAAAGCGATTTGCCCGTCATGCAGGCAGCCGCAGACCAATTGACGTCATTTGGCGTTCCGTTTGAAATGACGGTGGTTTCGGCACACCGGACCCCCGAGAAAATGCTGGACTATGCGCACAGCGCGGTTCAGCGCGGACTGAAAGTGATCATTGCAGGGGCAGGCGGAGCCGCCCACCTTCCGGGCATGGTTGCCGCGGCCACCTCGTTGCCCGTGATTGGCGTACCCGTCAAAAGCAGCAACTCCATCGATGGGTGGGATTCCGTCCTAAGCATTTTACAAATGCCCAAAGGGGTGCCCGTCGCGACGGTCGCACTCAACGGGGCTGCGAATGCTGGCATTTTGGCCACCCAGATATTGGCGCACAGCGACGCCGCATTGCTCGCAAAGCTGGACGCATTCAAAGCGGATATGAGGGCCCAAGTGGACCGCATGGCCCAGAATGTGGCAAGGAAATCCTAATTACGGACTTTAAAGCGCTTTCAAGCGCGCCACCAACGTTTCTTTCTTTCGATTGGCGACCGGCACATGGCTATCGTCTTCAAGGATGACGTAGCCGCCCTCGGCGGTGACGTAGCGCTTCACGCAATCCATATTGACCAAATGCGACTTGTGAATGCGCTCAAAATGATGGGGCGTGAGCAAGGACTCATATTCTTTCAATGTTCGGGAGGCCAAAAGCTTCTTGCCCCCACGGAGAAAGAACTGCGTGTAATTGCTCGTCGATTCACAGCGCATGATGTCCTGAATGCGCACAATGTGCATGCCCTCGCTGGAAGCAATGACCAGCTTTCGGTCGCGGTCCTTTAAGTGATCCACAAGGACCCCAAGGCTCGGCGCTGAGGAGAGTCCCTCTTCGGCTTTTCGAACGGCTTTAACCAATTCTTCAGGGTCAACCGGCTTCAGCAGGTAATCCAAGGCTGAAAACTTGATGGCCCGCAAAGCATAGGCATCGTGGGCGGTGACAAAGATGACCGCCCCGGTCCACTCGGGCTCATCGGACGACAAACGTTCCAGCAAATCAAAGCCCAACTCCCCAGACAGGTGGATGTCCAAGAACAAAAGGTGTGGTTTGTGCCCGAGCAAAAGCTCCCAGGCCTCATCCACCGTTGAGGCCTCTAAAATGGGTTGTACTTCCGGACAAAATAGGGCCAGTTTGCCTTGCAAGGCCTTTCGGCTTTGCGCTTCATCATCGAGTATCAGTGCGGTAATTGCCATCCTCCCAAGTTAATCGTTCTCGTCCCATTCATGGTGCAGCGGTAGCACAAGCGTCACACGCGTTCCTTCATTCAAATCCTCCACCACGACCGAATGGGGCCTTCCTGTTTCGGCCTGCATGGCACTCAATCGACTCTGAAGAATGCGTGTGGCCGCCGAGCGCTTTTCGCCTTCGTCGCCACTTTTTTGCTTTTTGGCTGCTTCCCGGCCGACGCCGTTGTCTTCGACGTGAATGCAGAGGGTTTGGCCCGGAGCATGTTGACCCATGAAGATTTTGAGCACACCGTCGGTGGCACCCGCTTTGATTTTGGGTCGCAATCCGTGCAAGATGGCGTTCTCCACCAAGGGCTGCACCAGCATGGGCGCAATCATCACGGAGTGGGGGTCCAAGCCCTCTTCGACCTGAAAGACGGATTGAAAGCCTTGGTCAAAGCGCATTTGTTCGAGGGCCATATAGTTCTCCAAGGCCTCCTTTTCACGGACCAAGGTCACATAGCGGTCCTCCGCGCTCTCGAGGGTGTAGCGCATCAAGCGCGAGAATTTGTGCAAATAGGTCACGGCCTCCTTGGGCTGTTTTTCGAGGATAAATGCCGAAATAGATTCCAGCGCATTGAAGGTGAAATGGGGGTTCATTTGGAGTCGTAAGGCCATGCGTTCCAATTCCGCCTTCTCTTTGATCCAAACCGCGCGATCCCGCATGCGGCGCCATGCAATGATGCCCGCGACGCTCAAAAGCAATAGCATGAGGGCCATGGCAGGAATCCAAAAAGTGGGGCGCTTCCATGCTGCGGGCAAGACCTCTACCGAAATGACAGGCTGTCCCCAGCGTTCCATATTCGGTCCGAGGGCTCGGAAGCGAATTCGATACGTAGCTGCGCGAAGGCGTTCCAGCACGACGCGCCGGCTTGACCCCATGAAAATCCATTCTCCCCCATCTATTTGGTATTCCAAGGGGATTCCCGCCCCCGCTTGTGGCAGGCCTCGAAATCCCACCTTGATGACCACGGGATCGTTTTCTTTTTTTGTGCGGCGCTCCACTGAACGAATGAGCAGCGCTGGAGCAAGGCCTTGGCCAATGGAGCGATCCGAAGCTTCAATGGCCAAACCATAGACATCCTGAATCCACCGGGGCGAACCTTCGATCGGCGAAACCGACGGCACGCGATTCACCGGCTCAAAGCGGGGTATCCGCGGCCAGGATGTGCCCATCCACTGTCCCTCCCGAAACACATACAAGCTGTCCCCGTGAAGGCGTACATCCGTGACCCATCCGGTTTTTCCCACTGCTTCCCACCGCTTGGCATGGTAGCGGCGCAAACCAAATTCGCCATAGGCCCAGGCCCCCTCGTGAAGCAGGATGCCCGAAACCAATCCCGGCCCCGGCTTTCCATGGTTTCGAATTCCTCGCGGGCCCATCGAGTAAATGCCCGTGGTGGTGGCCACCCAACACGAATCCGTACCAAATGGGGCTAAATGGGAAATGGGGCCAATGCGGAAAGGAAGGGTGCGCAAATCAAACCAGCGCTCCGGGGAATCCATGCGGAGCAAGCCTTTCTCCGTGGCGATAAAAAGTCCCCCTGCGTCGGAAGGGATGCCTTGGCGCAAGGTTTCAAGCTCAAGCCCACCTTGGGTGTACAAGCGCGCAGTGAGGCCATCTTGTCGAACATACCACAGGCCGGATTCGCCCATGAGCCAGGTGTTTTGGCCATCTGCCGTGACCACAAAGCTGTGGTACCCCCGAACCATGGGTTCCATCAACGTCCAGCCATCTTCGCCCAATATTTTGAGCCCCGAATCCGTGATGGCCATCCAGCGATTCCCCAGCGGCATAGCGGAGGAGACGGGTTCGTCGAGCAACTGGGTCCACAAGCCACTTGGACTGCGCATCCACAGGCCACTTTCCGAGGAAATGAGTAGAATCCCCTCTTTTTGGGCTATTTGGTAGGCCCCCGAAAGCCCCGGAACAGATTCCTCGGTCCAGGTATCCTCACTCAAACCTCGGTAGTAAACACGCGAAGGACTCAGGGCATAAATGCGGCCCATTCCGGTATTGAGAAGGTCGACGCAGGAATTTTCCGGGTAGGTGCTGCGCTCCCAGAGCTCCCCTTTCCATTGGTAGACCCCATTGCCACCAGCCAACCACAATCGGGGGCGAAGCATGCAAATCGACGTGTAATAGCGCTCGTCATCCGGATTTTGAGGCGCGCGATCCATGCGGATGAAGCGCTCCCCGTCGTAGCGGAGTATGCCTTCATTCTCCGTGGTCACCCAGAGCAGGCCGTTGGTATCCAAGGCCATATCCGTAATCAAGTGCCCATCCGTGTTGGCCAGCATCGACTCAGTCACCACCGCATACATCGGGGCTTGAGCGCGAGCCCAGGCACCTGATACCAGCAGGAGACACAATACGAATCGACGAAGCATGGGGTGAAAATACCGCCTTTTTTCGGGATGTATCAACGGAAACAGGGATCAGGCCATGGGATCTGTAGGTAGTCGCTTGTTCCCGATTACCTCAATGAGAAAGGCGCACTTTGTGCAGTGCGATGGCTTATCCTATGTTTCCCTCTCCCCCTGCTGGCGCAGGTACCTCTAGACCCGTGGTCAAGCTGGGACAACCCCTCCCCGACCTGGCAGGTCTTTGCCGAACAGAGTGGCCCCAAACCAGGATGGTACGCATTGGGAGCCCAATGGATTCGCCCTCAATGGGCATTCCATGGGCTCTTGGGGCCGACAGGACCTCCATCTGGCCTCCTTTTTTCCCGGCTTGCATTGGGCCCACAGCACCCGCTTCTTTTGGGGTGGGGACTAGAACACGGACGCGGGGCCCTGTATGGCCAAGCATCCTTCCCCCTTCCCCATGGTCGAAGCAGCACCATTCGGGCCCATTGGAGCTCGGGCAGGGGGCTAGAAGCCATGGCGTCACTGACGCATTGGACAGAATGGGGTTGGTACGTATCCATGTCGGGGCTGGTTTCGACCAAGCAGGGGGTCGAGTTTGTCGTGCACGCGCGTCCGGCCCAGCATCCCCATTTTCGTGGAATCTATGCCTCTACCTCTGGCCGATGGCGCGTCGAATGGGTCAGCAAGTATGGGTCCGTCGTATTTGGTGCGGGGCCCTATCCTTACTCTCGCTGGGCCCTGCATTCGCCCAATCTGCCCTAGTTACGTGGGCGGAGGAGGAATTCGCCCTCCGCTTTCCCGGAAGTGATTTGGAGGCCCGGGACTCCGTCCGGGCCCTGCTCGAAGCCTGGGAACGGCGGCCCGCCTACATCAACTCCTGGCCACGGGATGGCCTGGAGGACATCCCCTTTCTCTCGGCGGCGGGCGCCTTTCAACTTGGGCGCTACATCGCGGACCAAGGGGAGCTCATCGATCCGTTGGAATGGAGGGCCATCCCCCTGGACTCGATGGAGCGAAGGGGGCTCCAAACTTTTTTTCAGGTCGGATACCCCGACCGACAGACTACCGCTCATCCTCCCTCGTGGCAAGTAGGCCTCGCCCGAAATGCCTCAGGGTGGGGACCCTATGTTCACGGGCCTGGGTTCAGGTGGACTGAATGGCCAAGTCTGAGCGTCCTTCCATGGTTGATACATCGATCTCCGGGGACCCAACCCTTTATGCGGGGCCGAACGGCGCAATCCTTCTTGGCTTGGTCTCCCCAGCGAGGAGGCTGGGGCCGTTGGGCCCTTACCTCTCATCTGCACCTTGGCGGGGGGCGGATGGATGACCGCTGGCTACTTTCTGCCTTGGTGCAGTACCCACGGTGGCAATGGCAGACCTTGATCGATGGCGGAGACCGCTGGGCCACCTCCTGCTCGCTGCGCTGGCCCTCCGGCATGACCGCCCAGTGGACGGTCCGAAGCGCCCAATGGGTACTATCTACCTCCTGGCTGCCTCAAGCTATTAGCCCTGGATGGTCGTGGCGTGTGCCCTATGCGCGAGGCTGGCTCGAAGTGGGCCATCGCGGAGCGCGCCAATGGATACGTTGGAACGATCGATCTGCCAGCCTTGGGTTAGACCGATGGAACCACCAATGGCGCGTGGATGCGTCGCTTTTTTTAACTCCCCGGATCGAAGCATGGGTTTTTATCGCGTGCTCGCCCCAGTCCCCGCATGCGCTCGGATGGCGATTCATGGCCTCTGAATCCGGACCTCCCATCCGATGGACGGTGGGATGGATGGGTGCAGGGGACTCCTGGGCGCATGGCACCTCTTCGCTGCGGATGACAACGCCGGGTCCTTACATGGAGGGACAATGGCGTCCACAATGGACCTGGCATGGCCGATCACACCAAGGCGTGATCTTGGTCAAAATTCGCCCTTCAGGCATTCTGTGGACCGGACGCTACGCGTTCCAGTCCGCCCAAAAATGAGGATAGCTCTTGGAAACCGTGGCTTCGCCGGTCCACTCCAAGGGTTGTTCCAACCCGATGAGGGCCCAAAAAAAGGCCATTCGGTGGTCATCCTGCGGATCGACTTCGAGTATATGTTCGCTCGGATTCCACGCACTTGAGTCAAAGGACAGGGCGCGCGCTTCGGGAGCTTCAGAAGGGATTCCCAAGCTCTTCAGGGCTCCCACCAAAGCGTCCAATCGCGGAATCTCCTTGCCATTGAGTGTTTGCAAGCCCGTGATTTTGACTGGTCTGCGCATTAATACCGCCGCTGCGGCTATGGGCTGTGCCAAATCGGGACAATCTTTCAAATCCAAGACCAAGGGGTCTTTGGGTCGGCTGGGCAGTCCCCGAATCACCAACCCTTGCGCTTCGTACGACGCACTGAAACCCAAGGGAAGTCCCCAGCGGGACCACAGCGCATCTCCTTGAATGCTGCGTCGACCTAGGCCCTGAAGGCAAATGGATTCCCCGAGGCACGAAGCCCGCAAGGCCCAGACAATGCCCGCGCTCCAGTCTGCCTCGACCGGCCATTCCATATCCTGTTTCACCCGCTTTGTCATCTCGATGTAGGGCGCACTGACGGGCTCGCCTTCGAGGGTGAGCTCTAAGGGCGCCGCCATACAAGGCTCCACTAGGTGGAGGGCCGAAACAAATTGAGAGCTGACCGTGGCGTCGATGGACAATGCCCCGCCACGTAAGGCCTTTCCATTGATTTTCCATGAACCATCGGACTTTCGTTCGAGGTCTGCACCCAAATCTGCCAAGGCCTTGACGAGCCCATCGATGGGCCGTTCGAGCAAGCGCGGGGTTCCGGTAAGGTGGATGCTCTGGCCTGCTTGGGCCGCCCAATACGCCATGCCAAATCGAAAGGCTGTCCCCGCTGCACCCGCATCCCCATGGCCGCGCAACACGCGGTGCATCGCGCGCATGTCGTCTGACCAGGAATCCTCCGGCTCAGGCAAAGGTTTCCCTGCCACCGCGAGGGCTACAAGGGTTCTATTTGCCAGGCTTTTGGAAGGAGGAAGATCAATGAGACGCATAGGAAGAAAGGGCGGATTGAATATGAGTATCTGAGACCTCGATCAACGTGACCGGGGCTCCAGGGTTGCCAGGCAGGGCCATGCGGACCGCTCCAGCATGATTCTTTTTATCGGCACGCAGTCTACCAATGAGATCGGCCGGGAGGGAGCGCCTTTCGGGCCACCAGGTGTCCAACAAAGAATGCATGGCCATTTGGTCTGAAGCGTTACAGAGGCCTAGCGAATGGGCGATGTGAAATTCCACCCACATGCCAAGCGCTACGGCGTCGCCATGCAGCAAGTCTGAACCGAGGGAGGCCTCCGCAGCGTGGGCAATGCTGTGGCCCAAATTCAGGGCCTTGCGCTCCAAACCATGCTCGTAAGGGTCCGCTTGGACGCGGAGGATCTTCGCCTCCATGAAAGCAGGAACCAATGGGCCTAGTTCGCTCAAATCAGCCACTTGGTGAACCTCATCCCACAGCGTCCCTCCCTGGAGGTAGGCATGTTTGATGCATTCAGCCCATCCGGCGCGCCAATGCAGTTCGGGGAGGGTATCGAGCAACACAGGATCCACATAGACCCCTTGCGAAGGGGCAAACGTTCCGAGGAGATTTTTGAACCCTTCGAGGTTAATCCCCGTTTTTCCGCCTATGCCCGCATCCACCATAGCGAGGAGCGATGTGGGGACCGCAACGTGGTGCATGCCGCGCATGTAGGTGGAGGCTAAAAAGCCCCCAAGGTCCGTCACGACTCCCCCGCCCACGGAGATCAGCAAGCTTTGTCGGTCCGCCCCCGCTTCAAGCAGGGCCAACCACAATTGGTGCATGACTTCAAGGGACTTACTCTCTTCTCCGACTTCCACTTCGAGCACGGAGGATTCCCCCAAATATTCGAGGCTACCAAGTACAAATGGGAGGCAGGCCTCATGGACCTGTCCGTCGGTTAAAATGTGGACTTGGCTGTAGGACGCACGGTGGGTTTGTAACCAGGCGTCAAGGGCTTGGAGGGCGTGATCCCCGGCAATGACGGGCCCGAATGGAGTATCCCAGTGGCGCATTCCCTCAAAGGTCGGAAAATTACTTGGCATGGCCTCGTCACAGGCCTCCTGGACTATCTTTGAGGTCCATTTACATCGGTTCAGATGCCCTTGAATTTTCGCGATACGGCCGTTGCCTTTCAGTCCCACGATGACGCCTCATTGCGTCGCAGCTATTTGCTTTTCAAGACTTTAGCTTCGCCAGCTTTGGTCCGAATAGGCCAAAGCATCACGCTCTGGGCACTCTCCTGGCGCCTCCCCATCAAAGGAATCATCCGGGCCACCGTATTCAAGCAATTCTGTGGGGGCGAAACCGTGGCGGATTGTAAACCGGTCGCCCAACGCAATTGGACTTTGGGAGTGGGCAGCATACTGGACTACTCCGTCGAAGGCCAAACAGACCAGAAAGCCTATGATCACTCCACGGACATGACTTTGCAGACCCTCGCGCTGGCCGCCAACGAGCCGGGCATCCCTTTGGGGGTTTTCAAAGTCACGGGACTGGCAGATACCGGCATGCTTGAAAAAGTGAGCCGCGGGGAGGTCCTTTCTGCCTCGGAAAACGAGGCCTGGGAGCGCGCTCAAGCCCGAGTGGATCGCATCTGCCACTATGCCCATCAGGTGGGAGTTCCCGTCATGTTGGACGCGGAAGAGACGTGGATTCAAGATGCGATTGATCACTTGGCCTACACCGCCATGTCCCGCTACAACCGCGAAAAAGTTATTGTTTTCAACACGATCCAGTGCTACCGGACCGGGCGTTTAGCCGCGTTAGATGCCGCGCTGGAAAATGCGCAAAAAGAGGGCTATGGCTTGGGCATTAAGTTTGTCCGCGGGGCATACATGGAAAAAGAGCGCGCCCGTGCCCAGCAGAAAAACCTCCCTTCCCCCATCCAGCCCACCAAGGAGGCGACCGATGCCGAATTCAATGCCTGCGTGGCACGGATGATTTCGGTCCTTGGCCGCCCGGAAGATGGGCAGAAATTGGCCTGCATGATTGGCTCCCACAATGAAGACAGCGCGTCAATGGCCGCCGAATTATTGACGGCCCAAGGCTGGACGCCGGAATCAGCCCCCGTATGGTTTGCCCAGCTCTACGGCATGTCCGACCACATCAGCTTTGTTATGGCGCATCATGGGTTTCGCGTGGCGAAATACTTGCCTTTTGGGCCCATCGAGGCCGTCATGCCGTATTTATTCCGTCGAGCCGAGGAAAACACGTCTGTCAAAGGCCAAACGGGCCGGGAACTCGGCTTGATTCAAACCGAACAAGCGCGCCGCTCGAGCGCAAAGCGGGGGAAATAATCAACGGGTTTGCGGGAGGACTTCCGTCCTGCCGAGCGAATCCTCTAGCTCAAGGGGCCCATATGATGTCAAGCCTTAAGGGGCGAGGCGTTCCAGCCGCATCAACACCGCACTGTCCGTACGCCGTTCCCACCAACCCTGGTAGGATTGATCCTGCCATTCCAAGGTGATGGGATAGCTTGAATGCTTCAGGCCCTCCTCCCGGGTGGTCACCTGGGCCTCCGAAAAGTCAATTTCTCCGCGCATCAAGAAAGCCTCCAAGAAGGCAGAGTCCCCGGCGCATGCCTGCTGCCACCGGTCTTGGGCCTCTGGGGCCACGGAGCGCACAGGCTGGTCATGTAGGTCCACCAGCACGCGGTTGTTGGGCAGGTATGTGCATTGAAAATCACGGCCCGAAAAGAGAAAAATAACCAGCAGGGTGCCCAGGCCAAGGCCTACGGCATACCAGCTGAAGCGCTGCCAAAAGTTCATAAGAGGAGATCCAGGTCGGTGAAGGGCAAGTCAAAGGGTTCGGCCAGCTCCCGATGCGTGAGAATGCCGCGGTGCATGTACACCCCAGCGCGCCAATGCGGCCGGCGTCGCAGCGCTTCTTCCATGCCTCCGTCGTCCGAGAGCGTTTGCAAGAATGGACTAGTTAAATTATTCAGGGCGAAAGAGGCCGTTCGAGCCACGCGGGAGGCCAAATTTGGGACACAGAAGTGCGTCACCCCATGTTTGGTGTAGACGGGGGCATCCCAGGTGGTCACTTCGCTGGTTTCAAAGCAACCACCGTGGTCAATGCTCACGTCGACCAGAACGGTTCGCGGTTTCATCTGGGACACCATGGCCTCCGAAACGACCACGGGAGTCCGGCCATTGACTGGACGCAAGGCCCCAATGACCACGTCACAGCGTTCGAGGGCCTTGGTTAAGATTTGGGGCTGAAGGGTACAGGTATAAACATCGTGTCCAACCACTTCGCGCAACCGCTGGATCCGTGTCAGGGAGGAATCAAAAACCTTTACCGTTGCCCCCATGGCCATGGCTAGGCGTGCAGCGACGGTGCCGACCGTCCCCGCACCGAGAATCACCACTTCCGTGGGCGGAACTCCGGTGACGGCGCCCATGGCATAGCCCTTCCCATCCGCCCAGGTGCTCAAATACTCCATGGCGACGGTCATGGCTTGGGATCCGCCGATTTCGGCCATGCTTCGCACAAAGGGGGCTCGGCCGTCCTCGTCAAGAATTCGGCCATAGCTGAGGGCCGTGATTTTTTTCGATTGAAGGGCTTGGATGTACGCCGCATCGACTGTGTTAGGTTGCAAGACCGATAAGACCAGTTGGTTGGGCGCCATGAGAGGCCACTCTTTGGGGCTGGGAGGTTCAACCTTGACCAGGATGGGGCATTGAAAGACCTGGGCCCGGTCTTCCGTGATTTGCCCCCCCGCTTCCGCATAGGCGTGATCGGTGTAGCGGGCGGCGAGACCCGCCCCGCGTTCCACGAGGATCTCATGTCCCTGCTGAACCAATAAATGGACGCCTTCGGGGGTTAACGCCACACGGTTTTCAGCCCAGGTAGACTCCAAAGGCAAACCAATGCGCAAGGCTTGGCGCTTGGACGACACCATCAGGCGTTCTTCTTGGGGGATGTAGGCGGGTTGATCCATGGGCAGGGATTAGGATTTCGTCTCGAGGGTCACTTTTCGACAGCCATCTGCTTGAACGTCAATTCGTAGGACGGCCATTTCTTCGGGCAATAAGTTCGTGATTTTCTGGGGCCATTCCATCCACATGGGCTGCCCAGAATCAAAAATCTCGTCCAGACCCAAGGTTTCGGCTTCGGCGACGTCCTCCAACCGGTAAAAATCCGCATGGTAGATCACCCCAAGGGGGCTGTCGTAGGGCTGAATGAGGGTGAACGTGGGGCTGCTTCCTGCATCGGGCGAACCCAAGGCCTGCAGCCAGTGCTTCACCGCGGTCGTTTTCCCCGCTCCCATGTCCCCGACAATGGCCACCGGTCCCAGCAACGCGGCCTGGTGCTCTCGGGCCCAATCCAACCAATCGGTGGGGTGACAAATAAAATCCGTGGTCTGCATCGCCCCACAAAGGTAGCGGGGTTTAGGCACCCCGGGGTTTCAGATGTGCAAAGGGGATGATGATTTCCTCCAAGCTGATGCCCCCATGTTGGTAGGAACCCTCAAAGCGCCCGGCAAACTGGTGGTACTGATTGGGGTAGATGAAGTAGCCTGCTTCACCTGCCAGAACCATTTTATCCCCCAGCGCCACCGAGGGAAGACCCAATTCCTTGGGCTCCCGGACGAGGGCCACATCTTTGGGGCCGTACTCCAATCCCCGCCCCACCTTGTAGCGCATGTTGGCGGTGAGGTCCCGAGAACCTTTGATGTGGATGGGCTTCTTGACGGAGATTGTCCCATGATCGGTTGTCACAAAGAGGTCAAACCCCTCCGCGGCCAGCCCATCTACCCAGGGGCGCAGAGGCGAATTTTTCCACCAGCTATGGGTCAAGGCACGGAATCCGCGGTCATCGCTTGCTATGTCGCGTACGATACTCTGTTCTGTTTTGGCGTGCGAAATCATGTCCACAAAATTGACCACGACCACGACCAAATCGGAGTTCTTCACCTGCGGCCAGTGGCGTACCCACTTTTGTTCGGATCCGAGGTGCGTGAGTTTGGCGTATTCCACGGAGGCGATGCCTTCCCGCTTCGCCCAATCCTGGAGCAACTGAGCTTCAAAGCCATTGCGCTTACCCTCCGCGTCCAAGGTGTCCGGCACCCAGTCCTTGGGGTAGCGGTGGGCGATTTCGTCGGGCAAAGCGCCCGCTAAGAGGGCGTTCCGTGCATATTGTGTGGCGGTGGGGAGAATACTTGCGTAATGCGCATCCGTGGCGACACGGAATTGCGCCATGAAGAAAGGCTGAAGTTCGAGCCATTGGTCCAACCGAAGGTTGTCAAACACAAGCAAGACGGATTTTTGACCGGACTTTACCACTGGCGCCACGTGCTTTCGGAGCATTTGGTGCGAAAAATGGCAAGGTGCTTCGGGGTCAAAGAGCCACTCAGGGTAGACCGCGGCCCACCAGCGAGTAAATAAGCGATTGGCTTCTTCTTTTTGGTGGTCTAGCATGGGGCGCATCCCTTCCGCTTCGGCCCCGGATAGTCCCGAATCAAAAGAAATTAAGGCGCGGTAAATCGCCGTCCAGGCCTCCCATGAATCCGCTTCACTGATTTCTTGGGTCAAGGTGCGGAACTGGGCTTGGTATTTACTCACATTTCGGTCCGCAATCAGTTGCCGGGCGCCCAAAACACGGGTGAGGGAGGACAAGACTTGCCGCGGCTGAACGGGCTTGAGCAAATAATCGGCAATGTCCTCCCCGATGGCCTGCTCCATAACGCCCTCCTCTTCGCTCTTGGTCACCATAATGACTGGCGTAGTGGGGCGCAAAGCCTTAAAATCGGGCAGCGCATCGAGGCCTGAGCGGCCCGGCATGTGCTCATCCAGCAAAACGCAATCGACCGGATGCGCCGCCATATGGCGCAGGGCATCGGCGGCATTCGTCGCGACGTGTACCACAAATCCCTTGCCTTCCAAGTAGATGACATGTGGGGTGAGGCTATCTACCTCATCGTCGACCCAAAGTATGCGTGCTTTATCCATGTGATATGGGTTAAATTTACGGCACCTATTCGACCTACATGGCTGCCGGCACCGAAACGAACAAGTTCAAACTCTTCAACGATCCGATCTACGGTTTCATTGCGATTCCGACAGAACGAATTTTTGACCTCATTGAGCATCCCTACTTCCAGCGATTGCGCCGTATTGGTCAGCTGGGCTTAAGTTCCTTGGTGTATCCAGGTGCCTACCACACCCGCTTCCACCATGCCTTGGGCGCCATGCATTTGATGCAACGGGCCGTCGCCGTATTGCAGAGCAAGGGTCATGCCATCTCCACGAGCGAAGCCGAATCGGTACAAATTGCCATCCTCCTTCACGACATTGGCCACGGGCCATTTTCGCATGCCTTGGAACACACGATGGTGAACGGTGTGTCCCACGAGGCCCTTTCAACCTTGCTTATGGAGCGCCTCAACCACGAAATGGATGGCGCTTTGACAGAAGCCTTGGAAATTTTTCATAACCAGCACCCTAAGCGGTTTTTGCACCAACTCATCTCCTCGCAGTTGGATATGGACCGCATGGATTATTTGCGTCGAGACGCCTTCTACACCGGGGTCGTGGAGGGCGCGATTAACTCCGAGCGCCTCCTATCCATGCTCAATGTCGCCGATGGGGAATTGGTTCTCGACGGCAAAGGCATCAGTTCGATCGAAAAGTTTTTGGTGAGCCGAAGCCTCATGTATTGGCAAGTCTACATGCACAAGGCCGTTTTAAGCGCGGAATACATGCTCGTTCAATTGCTACGACGTGCCCACGAACTTGTCCAGCAGGGCGACACGTTATTTGGCGGGGCCGAATTGCAACTCTTCCTACAAAAGCGTCCTACGATGCAGGATTTTCAGCAAGATCCCACCATCCTCGCGGCGTTTACACGCCTGGACGACGCCGATATACTGGGCGCAATGAAGCAATGGACCCAACATGCCGACCCGGTTCTCCGCGAATTGGCCGATCGTCTGCTCAACCGACGTCTCTTCCGAATTAAATTTTTGCCTGCAGCCCTGACGGCGTCTCAGCGGTCTGAATTGGAATCCAAAGTGCATGAAACCTGGGGCTATCCCCTCGCAGATTGCCGCCATTTCGTTCTGGAGGGCCTGGCCAGCAATGCCACGTACAAGTCGGACAAGCAAGAAATCAAAATCCTCAAAAAAAGCGGAAAAGTGATTCCGCTCTCAGAGGCATCCGAAATTCTTCCTTTGAGCGTTTATAGTCATACCATCACACGCCCATTTGTGTGTTGGCCCAAAGGAATCGAATGGATCGACTAAACGCAACACGCATTTCCCCCCAGGCCATTTCTGCCTTGGCCGCCGCGGTAGGGGCCGAGCTGGATGGCCCGTGCGCCCGGGATATTACCTCGCTATGCACCCTGGAACCAGGGTATTCCGGGGGCTTGAGCTTCTTAGCCCAAGGCACCTATGCCAAGCATCTGAATGAGTGCCATGCTTCTGCGGTACTCGTCCGGATGGATCAAAAGCGACCAGAAGGCTATGAAGGCTGCCTACTCAGAGTCGAATCCCCCTACCATGCGTGGGCGCAAATACTGCACCAGTATGGTGCCCATACCCCTTGGGGAATGGACTCTATAGACCCGAGTGCCGACATCCACCCCAGCGTGCACATCGCGCCAGGTGTCCGCATTGGCGCCCATGTCAAGATTGGCGAAGGAACCATCCTTCACCCCAACGTAATTCTTTATCCACATACCGAAATTGGGGCCCATTGCGTCCTGCATGCCAGTGTGGTCATCGGTTCGGATGGATTTGGCTTTGCTCCCCCGCGCAAACAGGGAGCTGGCCTCGAAAAAATCATGCACATCGGCCAGGTGATTTTGGCGGACCATGTCGAAATTGGGGCAAATAGCTGCATTGACCGTGCAGTTGTCGGCGCCACCTACATCGGCGAAGGCACCAAGCTGGATAACTTATGCCAAATCGGACACAACGTCCGGATCGGCCAAAGTTGCGTGCTGGCGGGACAAGTCGGCATCGCGGGGAGTGCAAGCATTGGCCACGGGGTGCAAATTGGCGGGCAAGTTGGTATCGCGGGGCACATTTCCATTGGGGACGGTGTCCGAATTGGGGCGCAAAGCGGAGTGCACAAGAGTATCGAACCCGGGAAGACGGTCATGGGATCGCCCGCGGTCGAAGCGTCGGTTTTTCGTCGGAAATTTGCGGCCTCCAACATGAAGCCCCGTTCGTGACGTCCTACACTCTCCTCCACCCTTTCCAATTAACGGGCCAAGGCATCCACACCGGTGACTCGTGCACCGTGACGGTTCATCCAGCTCCGACTGGCCATGGATATGTTTTCCATCGAATGGATTGCCCCGAGGCGACTCCATTGCGCGTCTCGCCCAGCTGTGTGACCGATACAGACCGTCGCACCACTCTATCCAACGGAGAAACGACCGTACATACGGCCGAACATCTGCTTTCTGCCTTGTATGCGGCAGGTATTTACCACGCACGCATCGAACTCACCGCCAGCGAAATACCCATTTTGGATGGGTCAGCACTTCCCTGGTGGGAAGCTATTCACCAAGCTGGATGCAGCCCTAGCCCCCAGCTAGAGCATGGAATTACCCTTCAAGCCCCCATTCGCGTCGAAGATCCCGAAACAGGCGCTTGGGCGGAAGCCTACCCCGCTGATTTGCCTTCGTTTGAGGTCACCCTGAGCCACGAAGCCGAGGCTGTGGGCCCCGTTAACGCCCACTTTCGAAGCGGCCAAGATTATGGAGCCAACATTGCCCCCGCTCGCACGTTTACCATCGCCACCCACATCACCCCCCTCATTCATCGCGGTCTGCTCAAAGGCGCACGTCCAGGATCCGGGGTTCTCGTTGTGGATGCACCGTTGACAGAATCGGATTGGCTCGCCCTCAACGATTTTGTGGGCGAGACCCTCGTCCGCCGCGACGACGTGGGCCCCATACCCTTGACTCCATTCCGCCTACCCAATGAACCTGCCAGCCATAAGTTGCTGGATCTCATAGGGGATATCGCACTTTTGGGGCAGCCCATCCGAGCACATATTCGTACTTTTAAACCTGGACACAAAACCAATACCCTACTCGCACAAAAAATCATGGAAGACGCCAGTACCAAGGGAATCCCCACCTACCATCCCGATCAGACGCCCTTGATGGACGTGACAAAAATCATGTCCATCCTTCCCCACCGCCCACCATTTTTATTGGTGGACAAGATTTTGGAAATGTCCGAGAATGAAATTGTCGGCATGAAGGCCGTGACCATGAACGAGCCCTTCTTTACAGGGCACTTCCCTGGCGCTCCGGTCATGCCTGGCGTGCTCCAACTGGAAGCGATGGCCCAGGTCGGAGGCATATTGGCCTTGAGTACGGTGCCCGATCCGGAAAACTACTTGACCTACTTTTTGAAAATGGATCAAGTCAAATTCAAAAACAAAGTAGGCCCCGGCGACACCTTGGTCTTTCATCTACAGTTCACGGAACCCATCCGCCGCGGCATCGTGCAAATGCGTGGGCAAGCTTGGGTTGGATCTAAATTGGCCTCCGAAGGACACTTCACGGCGCTCATCACCAAAGACAAGTAAACGTGATTTCTCCCCTCGCCTCCGTCCATCCCGAAGCTAAATTGGCTGGCAACATTACCGTAGAGGCCTTTGCTGTCATTGAAGCCGATGTCGAAATCGGGGAAGGCTCTTGGATTGCCAGCGGTGCCGCGATCCTTTCAGGCACCCGAATGGGCAAAAATTGCCGCGTTTTCCATGGTGCCGTCGTGGGTGGTATCCCGCAAGATCTCAAATTTGAAGGCGAGTACTCCCAAGTAATTCTCGGAGACGGATGCACCATTCGAGAGTGCGCCACCATCAACCGCGGCACCAAAGCCTTAGGAAAAACGGTCTTGGGCCGAGAGTGCTTGGTTATGGCCTATGCGCATGTAGCGCATGATTGTCAAATCGGAGATCATGTCATTCTCGTCAACAATGTCGCCCTCGCTGGCCATGTTGAAATCGGAGATTGGTCCATTATCGGTGGCCTCTCAGCCGTTCACCAATTTGTTAAAATCGGGGCCCATGTCATGGTTGGCGGAGGTTCTCTCGTCCGAAAAGATGTGCCTCCATTTATTACCGTTGCTCGGGAGCCGCTATCTTATGAAGGAGTCAATGCCTTGGGCTTGCGACGTAGAGGGTTCAAGAACGCTCGAATTGAAGAAGTACACCACGCCTACCGACTGGTGTATCAATCTGGCTTCAATACCTCCCAAGCGATTAGTCAAATTGAACTCGAAGTACCGGAAAGTCCCGAGCGTAGCGAAATCCTTCGTTTCCTGCTTGCCTCAGATCGGGGCATCGTGAAAAATGCCTAATTATGGCGCTTGAACTGCTTCAACTTTCTAAAACATACCAGGGGCAGGTGGTCATTCCTGAATGGACGCAACAATTTGAACCTTGTGAAACCGTAGCTATTTATGGGGGGAATGGTTCGGGGAAAAGTACCCTACTCAAGTTGCTAAGCGGACAGATTTCCCCTACCCGAGGACACCTTCGATGCGAAGACATCCCCTCCGAAACATGGAGCCTGCACACCTCATACACCGGACCCCATGTCGATCTTATTGATGGGTATACCCCAAAAGAACTCTTCGCCCAACATGCCCAATTAAGGGCCTTCCGCCCCGAGGCAGGCCTTGAGCATCTACCTATTCCCCCATATGCCTTTGACCGCCCGCTCGCCCAACTATCGAGTGGGATGAAACAACGTATAAAACTAGCCTTAGCTATCTGGACGGATGCCCCTCTCCTACTGCTCGACGAACCATGCTCCCATTTGGATCAAGTGGGCATTGAATGGTATAGCTCTTTGTTGGGCGCATCCCTTTCTCCGACGCTTCGGTATTCACATCGAATCGTTTTTGTGGCCTCTAACCACAAGAAAGAAGAAACCAAGCATTGCCGTCGAGCCTTTCTCCCCACAGGGGAAGCGGTCGTACCTTTGTAATCGAATTAACGCAATCTAACGATATGGCTTCGACCTCCGACATTAAAAACGGGCTCTGTATCACGCACAACCACGCACCGTACCAGATCATTGAATTTCTTCACGTCAAACCCGGAAAAGGGGCGGCTTTTGTGCGGACCAAAATGCGCAACCTCAATGACGGCCGTGTTTTGGAACACACCTTCCCAAGCGGAGCCAAACTTGATGACATTCGTATTGAATACCGTACCTATCAGTTCTTGTACAATGATGCCGATGGCTACCACTTCATGAATATGGAGTCGTATGAACAGCTTCCCATGGCCAAAGAATTAATCAACGCGCCCGGCTTTTTGAAAGATGGCATGGAGTGTATGGTTTTATTCCACGCGGACGAAGATCGACCCTTGAGTGTTGAGGTCCCTCAAACTGTCGTGATGGAAGTCACGTACACCGAGCCTGGAATGAAAGGCAATACGGCCACAAACACCTTAAAGCCTGCCACGGTAGAGAGCGGAGCTGAAATCCGTGTTCCCCTATTTATTGAAATTGGAGAGAAGATTGTGATCAATACCGCAGACGGCACATATAAAGAGCGAGCCAAGTAAGTATTGGCCCTCCCTTCCTTTGCCTAACCCGCTTGCGCTGCAAGCGGGTTATTTTTTTTGTGATGCCTTATAAAAAAAGCCGCCCCGTTTCCGGGGCGGCTCGCGTTTAACATGCAAACTAACACCAATTAGTTTGCGTCCCACCAGAGGCGGTAGGTTGAGCTTGCTCCAAATTTTTCATCTGGTGTCGCGCTCAATGGCATTGGCACATTGGCCGAATTATACAGGTATTCGCCTTCTGGGTAAGGCATACGACGAGGGATCGCAGACAAATTGGCATCTGCAGGAGCAGAAATTGCTGGGAAACCCGTACGGCGCCAGTCCGTCCAAGCTTCCACGTGCGTGTACATAGCTACGTACTTCTCGTTCATGATGAGCTCCAAGTCCGTCGTGGCAGACAACGCTGCGATGTACGCGGCACTTGCCGCCGCATCCACGCCCAAGTAATCCATATTGCTTTGAATAGCGGCCTCGAGACTCGCACGCGCGCCAGAAGCATCTCCCGAAGCCAATTGGGCTTCAGCCAAAATGAATAGTACTTCGTGCTCGGTGATGAAGGGCAGCTCCGCCGTCGCAGCTCCGTAGAAAGGCAAATAGAGGTATCCACTTGCACTGTCACCACGATAGATAGACTCACGGGGATCATTGGCCGCTACCATCATGTCAAACATCGTACCTGTCTGAACGATGTAACCGTCGCGGTCAATGACCGTGAACTGGTGCCAGGGGTTCTGGTTCGTACTGGATTCATGTGCAAGACCTGCTCCAACATTGCCTTGTAACGCAGCCTGGCAGGCAGCAATAACATCGGCTGGATTGTAGAGAGATGTCTTGGACAAGTGATTCAAATAGCGAGCACCTAACGCCGTGGCGGTCGTGGCCCAAGCAGAAAGATCCCCACCGTGAATCAAATCGTCTGATCCAGGACTCAAGGCTGAAGGTGTCGCCAAATCAGCAACACCACCCTGCAACAACGTTGCAATGGCCGCATAGATATCTGCTTGCGAATCATAGGCGGGCTTCAACTGTCCAGCACCTTGAAGTGCCTCAGAATAGGGAATGTCGCCAAAGTGATCCGTCAGAACGCCCAAGTACATGGCCGTCATGATCTTGGCAATACCACGGTAGGCATAGGCCTCCTTTTCTGTGGCTTTATCCATGATCAATTGGAGATCATACATTCCACCAGAATATGCCAATCCCCATGGGCTGTCGAAGTCACCTTCACCAATTTGGGCATAACGGTTGTGCGCCAGAGACTGGCGGTCATTCCCCGTCATCTGCTGAACAAAGATGCTTGTCAGACGGGGTAACACATCCCCCTGCATCAAACCATAGGATGCTTGCGCCGCTGGCAATAATACGTTCATTGGCACATCCGAGGGACGGTTTTGGTCGATTTTTACTTCTTCCAACCATGCATCGCTACAGGAGGTCAAAAGAAGTGCACTGCTCAATACAGAAGCAAATAGAACTTTTAATTTCATGGTTCCTGTGGATTAAAGATTAGCTTTCAAACTGAAGATGACACCACGCGTGTTCGGCATGTTGAAGTAATCCGCACCTTGGCTATTCGTGGCTCCAGACAAGTTTGTCTCGGGATCCACACCGCGATACGGAGTGCTCAACCAGAGGTTACGGCCCGTTACAGACAATGTCAATCCCTTCAGGAAGGAACCTTCCAAGACACTGTCATCAAAACGATAGCTCATTCCTACCTGGCGCAGTCGCACCCAACTTCCATCTTCAATGAAAGGACGGGAAGCTCCGGTAAACCCGGACAAGGGTCCAAGTGCATACGAATCGATGTCGTTTAAAATAGGCGTATTGTTCGCTTGACCGCTTACATCAACACCGTTGATCGTGGTTCCAGGCGCATACACACCACTGTTACCCGCGACCACATCATTCCAAACGAAGGTCTCCCCACGTCCAACACCGTCCGGAGACATCTCCGTATCGTAGTGGGTACCGAAGTAGTACAGCGCACCGCGTGTACCATTCCAAATGTCCCCACCCTCGCGAATGTCCCACAACATGTTAAAGCTGAAATTCTTGTATTCAACGTTGGTCGTGATACCCATCAAATAATCTGGGTTGGGATCACCCACGACCACCTCCGTTGAGCTGTAAAGAGGGTATCCATATTCGTCCACTAAGGCGTTGCCAGCATCGTCACGAAGCCAATCATCACCATAAAGCGTTCCGTAGGCCTCTCCCGCTACCAAACGTTGGTTGGCGCCAAAGAATCCCCAAGGAAGTCCGATGACATCCACACCTTCAGCCAATTGAATGACTTTGTTGCGGTTGCGTGTGAAGGTCATTCCAGCATTGATTTTCAAGTCATCCGAATTGACAAGGTCCGCGTTCATAGCGATTTCCACTCCTTTATTGCTCATAGAGCCAGCATTAATGTAAGAAGAGGTAAAACCTGACGAAGCGGCTACAGGAACTGGAATAATCAAATCCTCAGAACGCTGGTCATAGAGGGTAATATCTGCATACACACGATCTTTGAAAAAGCGCATTTCCGCACCCACCTCATTGGTGACGGCATATTCCGGACGCAAGTCAGGATTGCCCAATGTATTGCTTTGAGAGAAACCAGTTTGACCTAGGAAGGGGAAACTGACACCAGCAATCCAGCCAGATGCTCCGCTCGCTTGATTGAAGTAGGTGGCATTGGAGCCAAAAGCCGGCTCAGAGCCCACACTCGCGGTGCTCGCACGAAGCTTTAAGTAAGAAAGCACATTACTTTCCATGTCCAACATATCCGTGACTACCCAACCTAACGAGAGGGAAGGATAAATAATCGGGGTGGATACATTTCCAAATGTCGATGCCTGATCACGACGGAAGGTACCGGTCAAGAACAAGTAATCGTCGTAACCCACTTGTGCTTCCCCGTAAACACCCCAAAGACGACGTCCTTGGAAGTTTTCGTATGCAAACTGGTTCGTCGCATTGTTGATATTGTAAAAATCAGGAATCACCAATCCAACACCATAACCCGTCACCGATTTACGACTACGGTTGTTGGCATTGAAGCCTACCAAGAAATTTGTAGAAATCTTGCCAAAATCCTGAGAGTAACGCGCGGTCACATCATGGTTTGCTTCCTGAACAGAATACATTTCATCGGTAATAGAACCTTGAGGCAAGGTGCGAGAATATTTGGCGATGATTTGCTTGCGAACATCAGTGTATGAATCCAATCCATAACGATAGTTGATGAAAAGGTTATCCATAGGAGCCCACTCCAACTGGGTATATCCAAATACACGATTGACTTTATCCGTGAATGCGTTCTTATTAAGCGTCCAATAAGGGTTGTCATAACCACCACCTGCGCGGTAGGTACGCTGCGTTCCATCTGGGTTCTCATACCCTGCACTATTATCAAAAGAGGGGGGTGTGCGCAACAATCCGAGCATCAAACCTGAGGTATTAGAACCCTGTTGAACACGGTAACCTCCAGAATTTGAATAGGAAAGAGAAGCAGAAGCTTTAAGATTTGTGGCGATTTGGCCTGAACCCGTCAATCGAATGGTGGTGCGATCAAATCGGTTCTCAGGTATCACCCCATCATCCGCAAGATTCGAGACCGATAGATAGTAGCTAGAGCGTTGTCCGCCACCTGAAACTGTCACGCTATTGTTGCGACGGAGGCCTCGGCGGAAGAATGAACCAGCGTTGTCGTAAGAAGGTGCACCCCAGCGCACCGCAGCACTCGAATCCTGCGTAATGTCGCCATTGGCGTCAACACCCAAAGATGACAAGGCAGGACCCCAAGAAAATGGATTGCTTGTTCCGCCAGCGTAACTACCGAAATAGCCTTGCGAGTATGTCTTTTGCGTAGCAGGTAGCTTATTTACTTCTGAAACTTCATAGCTGCTATTTACACTCACTTGGAAATCCTGACCGTATCCACCTTTCTTGGTTGTGATCAAAATAACGCCGTTTGCACCTCGAGTTCCGTAGAGAGCCGCAGCAGCGCCACCTTTCAATACAGAGATGCTCTCAATGTCATCAGGGTTAAGGTCAATGGCTCGGTTTGAATATGCTACACCGGCGCGGAGGTCTTCTGTACCAATCTGCGAATTGTCGATGGGCACACCATCCACGACCATGAGTGGCTGGTTATCGTTCGAGGTAAAAGTCGCATTACCACGAATCTTAATGTAGGAAGCCGCACCTGCAGCACCGGAAGAGTTGGTGACTTGCACCCCGCTCACCTTGGCTGAGATACCTGAAACCACATTGGATTCGCCGGAATTAGCGATTTTATCCCCCCCAACATTTTCAATGGCAAAACCCACGGACTTTTTGTCGCGAGAAATACCCAATGCGGTGACGACAACCTCGTCCAGCTTGGATGACGAAGGGGCCAGTGACACATTCAATGTGCCGCCCGATGCCTTAAGTTCTTGGGTCGAATAACCCAATGCCGAGAATACTAGAACATCCCCATTGTTCGCTCGGATCGTGTAGACCCCATCGAAATTGGTGATAGCACCAGCTCCCGAACTCGCCACCTTCACGGATACGGAAGGCAACGCTTCTCCAGAACTTGCATCAGACACTTTACCTGTAACGTTCTGAGCCCAGACTGATACAGAAAAGCACATCGCAACTCCCAGAGAAAGAAGTTTTAAACTGCGTTTCATACTTATGTGATTTTGTTAGATTTTTCTAAAATACATAAAATTTACATCAGTCTAACAAATGTTAAATGAATCAAACTCAGAGAAGTTGCTCTTAAAACTATTTGTTCTTTCCAAAGGGCGAAAAAAAAGCCGCCCCGTTTCCGGGGCGGCTTCACGCAAGAGCGTTTTAATAGAACGCTTAGTTAGCGTCCCAGAATACTTTGGAGAAAGTGTCGTCGTTACCACCGCGAGCAGCAGCCACATTTGAACCATTCAAAGAGTATTCATCGATACCATAAGACATACGGTAAGGAGTCACAGTCTGAGCTTCCTCCGCTACATTCATAGCAGGGTAGTCATACTGGCGTTGAGTAGCCCAGGCTTCGTTACCACGTGTGTACATGGCAATCCACTTTTGAACACCGATACGCTCTTTCCACATGGTAGCATCCCAAGCAACGCTGGTTTGTGCCAAGTAGTCGGCTGCATCGGTGGACGATCCACCCCAACCTTCAATCGAAGCTGTGACAGCCGCGTTGTAGTGATCCGCAGCGCTGCCGCCAACAGACCAGCCACGAGCAGCGGCGTCCGCCAACAAGAACTCCACTTCTGCGTAGTCCATCAAGGCAGAGCCCAAAGTGGGATCTTCCAAGGCGTCACCAGGCTGAGAATTCAAGGCGTATGAAGAGGCCAACCCGTAGGGAGCGCCAATTACATCGCCATCGGCATCCAGGTTGCGGAAGTAGGTTCCACGACGTGGGTCGTTCAAGTCATTCAAGATGTCAGCAAACGTATTGGCAGCACAGAAATCCGCACGTCCAGACTGCACCAAATCGTCCCACAAGGGGTTGGTGTTAGGAGGGGAGGCGGTGTAGTGCAATACCGCTGCATCGGCAGAAGAAGTGAATACACCGGCAGCCACAGCAGCTTGAGCTACAGCAGCAGCTTGTGTATTGACATCCGCAGCACGTACAGCCAATTTCAAGGCCATAGAAGCAGCGAACTTCTTCCACATGTCGGCATCACCACCGTACAACAAGTCGTAAGAACCCAAACCGTTGTCACCGCCGAGGTTGCCATGGGCAGCCAACAAGCGAGCAACAAGATCGTTGTAGATCTCACCATCATTGTCATACTTAGGGGTAACGTCGTCACCGATAGCCTCAGAATAAGGCACATCGCCGAAAATGTCCACCAACACACTGTAGGTGTACACGTTCATGACTTCAATCAACGCCAATTGGTTGCGCTTGTGCTCAGCCAACATCTTGTCATCTGCTTCGATAAACTTGGCTGCATCGCTCAAATCGCGCAATACAGTAGCATACAAAACATCAAAAGTGTTGCCGTTCACGTCGCGACCATCAAAGTTGAAGTTGGACTCATCCGTGTATGTCGTCTGCGTCCAATGCTGAGACCATAGGATAAAGTTGTTCAAGTTGACGTTCACGCTAGTCATGTAGTCCGTCAAGGACACCGTAGCGTTGGCGATCAAGGCACCTGCGGGTACTTGCTCGGGCGCCTTTGAATTCACATTCAAAGAGCTCAAGTCCGAAGTACAAGAGGCGATAACGAGGGCAGCAGCTGCTGCAGTAAAAATCTTTTTCATCGCTTCTTAGGTATTAGAATTTCAATTTCACGTTCACACCTACTTCGCGTACCGCAGGGTATGCACCAGACTGGTAACCTTGAACGTTACCTGCAGACAAACCAGCCTCAGGATCTGAGTAAGGATTGTTCTTCCACAGGATGGCCAAGTTGCGACCGGTCAAAGCAACATCCAAGCCTTTGATGCCCGTAGAGCCCAAGTAGCTAGAAGGTACAGAGTAGTTCAATGCCACTTCGCGAAGCTTGATGAAAGAAGCGTCCCAAACGTGGTATTCACGTGCGTTACGGGCGTAACCCAAGGCATTGCCGTAGTAGTGCATATCTGCGTAGTAATCACCCACAACGAACCCAGAAGGATTTCCGTCACCGTCTACGGTGCTGCCGTCCCAGTACGCTACGTTGTTGATTTTATAACCTCCACCATCGTTGGCCAAGTCACGAACAGGGTTGCCCAAGTCGTTATCGCCCGCAGAGAAGTCATAGATACCCGTGGCATAGCCATAGTAGGTATCCAAGGAGAAGAAGTTACCACCCATTTGCATGTCAAGAAGAACAGAAGCCGTCCAGTTCTTGAAGCGGAATGAGTTATTCCATCCTGCATACCAATCAGGGTTGATGTTGCCAATGACGTCCTTGTCACCCACGAGGTAGCGAACGCCACCGTATTGGGCAGGCATATCATACACTACAGGGCGTCCCTCCGCGTCACGAACGTGCGTCGTGCCGTAAATCACACCATAGGATTGACCGGGACGAGCCTCGATCGTAACACCCCCTTGAACGCTAGCCAACTGCAAGTTTTCAGCGCCTTCAAACAGAGATACTACCATGTTTGTGTTCTTGGTCCAGTTCAAGTTCGTGTTCCACTCGAAATCACCAGCCTGAATAGGCGTGGCGCTCAAGCTCAACTCAATACCCTTGTTATTGATCTCACCCGCATTGACATACTTGTAGATCGTACCAGAGGTTGAAGAAACCTTGGCAGGCATGATTTGATTGAATGACGTCTGGTCATACACCGACACGTCGAAGCCCACGCGGTTGTTAAAGAACATCATTTCCAAACCAGCTTCCGTAGATACGGTGCTTTCAGGAAGAAGTCCAGCGTTGTTCGATGTAGAAGGAGCAGAAGCCAAAGACGTGCTGCCAAAAGCAGTACCCATATTGTAGGCATCTGCCAAAGCTTGAGCAGGAGCGTCAGAACCCACCTCAGCATAGTTCAAGCGAACCTTACCAAAGCTAATCGCATCCACATCAATCAACTCGGAAAATACCAAGCTCATCGTAGCCGATGGATAGAAGAACGTATTGTTGGCAGCAGGCAACGTAGACGAAACGTCTTGACGACCCGTCAAATCGACATACAAGAAGTTCTTATAGCCCAATGAAGCAGCAGCGAACAAACCGTTTACACCAATCTGGTATGCCGTTTCGCCTGGAGCGTTGGGCGTATTCACAGAATTGCTCAAAGCATAAACACCAGGAACAACCAAACCACCGTTCGTTGAAGCAGAAATGGCTTCGACGGAGTTGCGGCGGATGTTAGAACCCAAGCGGCCGTTGAAAGAGAACTCATCGTTTGAACCGAAAACCTTATTGGCAGACAAGATCATGTCGATGTTCGTCTCGGTCACGTTGCGGTTGCGGCGGATATAGCCAGGAATCTCTACAGATCCTACCGCTGCGCGCTCCTCTTGAAGTTCAGAGTACGTATCTATGGAGGCACGGCCCATGAAATCCAACCAATCGTTGATCTTGTAGGTAGCCATCATGTTGCCGATCAAACGATTACGTTGGTCGGTTTGGTAGTTCTCCAATACAGAGAAGTAAGGGTTGTCAAAGTAGATAGGCTTGGTAGCATCATCACCATAACCATAGCCGAATGGGTTCCAAGTAATGTTCTTACCTGTCAACTCATAGGCCTCCTTTTGCTTCGCCATGTCAACACCCACATTGAACCACTGACGGAACGACTGGTTGGGGTTGCGAGAATCGTAACCGGTACCGTAACGGCCGCGGCCCGCTTGCTGAATGAACTGAGCGGTCGTAGAAACAGTCAATTTATCGCTTGCCTTCAATGAACCTGTAAAGCTGAAGTTGTTACGCTTCAAGCTAGAACCAGGAACAATGCCTTTGGTAGAAAACTGGGTGGCGCTCAATCGGAATGATCCGTTGTCGTTGCCGCCGTCAATGGCTACCGAGTTGTTAATGTTGGCAGATTGCTCAAAAAAGTAGAGAGGATTGTTTGCCCCCGCAACGTGAGCGCTCTTCTGACCATACGTAGACAATTCGGGGTAAAGTGACTCCCAAGTGTAAACCATGAAGTTTGGATCAAAGGCCAAACCGAAAGAAGCGTCTTCAGTAGTCGGGGTACAAGGATCGTCGATGCCATCGCCGTCCACGTCATAGGCCACCATGTAGCCATTCGTAGGATATCCAGCAATCGTATCGGGACCGTAGTATTGACCGTAGCCCTCACCATAGCGGTTCTGATAGCGGACGTAGGTATCAGGGTTCACAGAACCAACGGTGTAACCGCTCGTAACTGAAACACCCAAGCCATTGCGCTTCGTTCCTTTTTTGGTGGTGATCAAGATGACACCGTTAGCAGCACGTGCACCATACAGTGCCGTTGCGGCTGCACCCTTCAAAACAGACACTTTATCGATGTCTTCAGGGTTGATGTCCATAGCTGCGTTACCGTAGTCATAGCCACCGCGACCTGTTTGCTGGTTGCCTGAGTTGGTGATTTGGTTTGAGATGGGAATACCATCGACAACGAACAAAGCTTGGTTGTTACCGGTCAAAGACTTGTAACCACGAATAACCACGTTCGCAGATCCCCCCATCGTGCCAGATTGACGGATGTTTACACCCGCAACCTTACCTGAAAGGGAGCTCATGAAGTTGGCATCCTTCACTTTGTTCACTTCAGCCCCGCCTACCTCTTGGATGGCGTAACCAACTGATTTCTTTTCACGAGAAATACCCAATGCGGTAACAACTACCTCGTCCAATTTACTGGCGGAGATAGCAAGCGCTACGTTCATTGTGGTTCCTGTGACAGAAACTTCCTGGGATGCGTAACCCATAGAAGAGAATACTAATACCGCGCCTTTACCAGCCTTGATGGTGTAATTCCCATCAAAATTGGTGATCGCGGCATTACTGGTGCCTTTTTCCTTCACGGATACGGAAGGGAGAGGCTCACCCGTTGCTGCATCGGTTACCGATCCCGTCACATTCTGCGCATAGGCAGACAGCGACAAAAACGTAGCCACAGCAAGGGCAAAGAGATTTGCTCTGCGTTTCATTTAGGTGTTATTTGAATGTTAAACAGGTGCAATGTAATGTAAAATCTACATTAATTCACAACATTTTTTCAAGGTTAAACCGCATGAACTCTGGGTTATCAAAAGAATTGAATGGAAATACCCCTTTGCTTTGACCTACTCAACTACGAAGCGTAAATTTTACACTTTTTAAAAAAAAGTAGTCTCAAATGGAACTCGCGGAACCAGGCCTTTTTCCCCGCAGGTCGAGATAGACTAATAGCGCCGCAGAACCCCAGACCAAAACCGCCGCCTTATCCGAATCCAGGAAGTTATTCAGTACCCCATGGGTAAAGTAGGTGACGAGTCCTAAGAGCGCCATTAAAGCTAGGTGCCGATCCTGAGCAACAGACTCCGTTCGAATGACCCGAAATCCGGTTGTGAAAACGGCCCAAAGGAAAAAGATTACACCCAGCAGTCCTGGCCAACCTTGTTCCGCCAGCGGTCCGATGTACTCACTATGCGCATTTCCCATCGTGCCCTCATTGGTGGATATGATCGTCATTTCGGAAGAGTGCTGAAAGGGCGCATACTGAAATTGGTATGTCCCCGCACCCCAGCCTGTATGGGGTCTCGCTTCAAACATCCGCAAGGCAGACATCCAACGATTGATGCGTTCCAGATTGGATGCATCCGTCGAAACATTGGATACTGACTGAACGTGCTCCGAAAAATTATCCGAGGATACGGTATCGTTTTTTGTGAAGATTCGAATCCACTGGTCTTGCGTGGCCCATAGTCCCACCCCCAAAAACAGGATGCCAGCAAGAAAAATGCGCCATGAAATTCGGAACCTAATGAGCACGTATACCCCGGCCGCTGCGATCACACTCAACCATGCGGCACGGGTATAGGAGAGAATAATCGCCGCGGAGAGGATGGCCAATAGCGCACCAAATACAATATGAGAAAGGAGTGATTGGGACCGAAAGGCTCGATACACGGCAAAGGGATATAGGAAGGCTAGGGCCATGCCATATACCGTGTGCTCTTTGTAGAACGGAAACATGACCCATGTAGAGGTCTCTTTGGAGAAGCCATATTGACTGTGAACATACATGGTGTAAACCGATGCGATCGCTAAGGAAAAAGCATAAAGAGGAAAAAACCAATCCCGTGATTTCTCGGAGCGAAAAACTTCCACCATGGCAAAAAATAGCGGTACAACAAACCAAATTCTCGAAATCCACGCCTTGAAAGAAACCAGAGGCATTTCTGATGTGAGGATGGTCAACCCCATCCAGCCTAACTGAATCAGGATAGCCATGCCGACTGGGTGCCGCAATACGCGCCAGGGCAACTGTCCATTTTGTAAGAATCGAAGCAGAAGGAAAAGCGTGATTCCCGCTAAGATGAGCTCGGAGGGAAGGCTCACCCCTACATTAAAGCCTTGGTCCTTCAGGGTAATAGAAAGGGGCGTAATGGCAACAAGACAAAGCAGGAGACTTTCTAGCGAATAAAATGCCCAAATGACCATCAGCAATCCAAAGGGGATCGCGGCCATCAGATAGGTTTCTGTCGCGACCGAGCATGCCGTGACGATGGCCAGGCCAATCGCCCAGAGTAGCCCGGATCTCCCGCTTAGGAAGGAAGCTGACTGCGCAGGTCCTTCCATGTGTTGGCAAGCAAAATGGCGATCAGGGTGGAGACAAATGCAGCGATTCCACTCACGGCACAAATCAACCAGCGAATGGGGTACTTCTTTTTATCCGCAGGTCGTGCAGCATTCACGCGTTGGGTTGCAGGCAGTACAACTTGGGCATCGACTCGGACTTGGTCCAACTTCGTACGCAATTTCACCTCTTCCTCTTTACGCAATCGCAGCTCATCTCGAAGGGATACGTAGCGGCCTCCGTATTTCGCCAAGGTGTCCAGGGTATTTTTAAGCTCTTGAATCGCGGACTTAGCGCGACCCTCTGCAATGGCTGTAGCGAGCTGGTCACTCACGACCATCGATTGGCCTTCGTATTCGTGAACCCCTTTTTTCCGGAGCGTTTTTATCTCATCCTCCATGTTCCGCATGTCCTCGCGGATCTTGTCGTATTCCCGTTGGACGATTTTGAGGCCCACTTGCGCTCGGCTACGTTGAATTCTGCTTTTGGCGCGGTCCAACAAATCCGTAATGGCATTGGCTATATCGGCCGCGAGTTGGGGATCTGTATCCAGAACCCGAATTTCGACGGACATGAATTGGGTTCGCTGAAAGCTAATTTTATCCGAGTATTCCTCCCATAAATCCGTGCGCAAGGTTTTGGATGTCGTATCGAGATCGTAGTGACGGATGAGGTCAAACCGCTCCACAATGGTGTCAAAAATAGCATCGGAGTTCAGGATTTGAATCAATTGCTCCGCCTGTTCTTCCGCACCAAACTCCAAGAAATCTTCATCTTGGTAGGAGTTCTGAGGCAACAAGGCCTTCGAAGGTGAGTTCGTCGTAGCCGGGAAAACCGTCACGATGGATTCATACAAAGGTTGGATAAATATGGGTGTGGAGGCGATGGCCGCCACAATTCCGGCTATGACCGGAGCCAGCAACAAAGGCTTGCGCCATTCGTACAGAAATCGAAGTAAGGTTTGGGATTGAGCATCCATGGGGATCGGTCTTAAGTCCACAAAGATAGCGGACGGTTTAACAGGGTCTCACATTCTGCGCGGTCTGTCTCAAAATAGGTCCAAGCGGCCTGACGCTCCGCCGCGGTAAGGCTCAGGGCTGATTTCGCCGTAAGGGCTTTTTTGGCACCCCCTCGAAGTGTACTCGGAATCAGGCTTTTCAACCATCTCCCGACTGGGTGCTGGGTTAAAAAGGTTTGCAGCGCCGGATAGGCGGGGTCTTGACCTTCGAAAACCTTGGTCCGTTCAGGCAGTGGGTGTGAGCTCAATCCCAAATCCAAACAGAGTTGTGACCAAGAGGCCACCTCGTCCTGGAAGAAATCCTCGTACCGGTAGATGTGAAGCTGCTGCGCCGGCCAGCGGGATTGCCAGCGGCGGAGAGATTCTGCGTAGCGGCTGAGGTGAACGAAATTTTCAGACTGGCCCCAGGCGGCTGGCTGCGCAGCGTCTTCCGCAAGTGCCGTCAAGAAGTCGCTTTGGACCATGCCGTATTTGCGGGCCATTCGGTAATGCGAAAAGGCGCGTTCGACCGGATTCCGCAGAATTAGGACAATATGAGCCGAGGGGTTGGCTTCAAACAGGGCATCTGGGGCCGTCCTGGAGAAAAAGTAGCTCGTGGAGGCTTCCAAGGTTTTTTGGGCGGTTTGGGCATGTTCGAAGAGGCGCGCATAGCGGCCAGCATCTTGCACGAAGTCCTGGTGCTCTGGGGGCAAGGGGGATTGGGCCCAATAGGAGTCCGAGAGTGGGGGGCTCATTCGGAGGTAGGCGCGGGAAAATGTTTCGGGCCGAATGTCCGTGCTGAAAAAGTTAGGCTCCTTGATGCGGGAAACCGCGACCTCGGGATGGGATTCGAACCATGTGGCTAGCGCGGTGGTGCCTCCTTTCGCCACCCCAATTAATGCGATATCTGGGTACACACTCATTTCAACGCCAGAAAATAAGGGTTCGTATTCCCGTTTTCCGGTATACGGCCACGAGGGCCCACACATTCCAAAGTGACATGGTGATGGACGTGGCCCAGGCGGCCCCTTCCAAGCCAAGAATTGGGATGAGACCAGCGTTTGCTCCCACATTTACCAGAACAGCAAGGGTCATCGTGTTGCGGGCGGCCGATTCGTGTCCTGTCATGTTGAGGAGGTACATCACTGGGCCACAGAGGGCATTGACGATTTGGCCCAGGCATAGAATGCGAAGCAAGTCAGTTTGAGCGAGAATATCGGAGGAATTTTCGGAGAAGAATCCCAAAAAGAAGTCGCCCCACCCGGCGAGGACCACAAAGGCCGGCAAGCCCAATGCCGCGTTCAAGAGGGCCACCCGGTGGACGGAGGCCTGAAGCCCTGCCCGGTCGTTGGCCTTCCATGCAGCCGAAATTTGGGGGGCGATTTGGGCGTTCACGGCAAACTGCGCAAATGTGATAAGCGTAGCAATTTTAAAGGCGACCCGGTAGATCCCCACACTTTCGGTGTCTAAGAAATAGCCCACCATCAGGGTGTCCGACCAAGTCATCACCATGAAGAGGGTGCCCGTCAAGAACATGGAGGTTGCGGTAGCGCGAAGCGGAAGCAGGGCGTGAAGACTGCTGCGTAGGGAAACGAACGAACGCGTGCGGCGGTCGTTTCGCAAAAAATCCCAACCCCATAGAAGGGTGGAGGCGGCAACGATGGCGAACACGAAAAAGGAAGGACTTTCGGCCTGACCCAAAGGAGCGAGTACCATGAAAATCGCGGTAGCCCCCAGCATGACACTGGATTGCAAAAGGCCATAGCCCACCCAAAGTTGGCGGGCGCGGAGGTGTTCGGCCCAAACTTGAAAAAGCGTCCAGGGCACGAGGGTCAGCGCTATCCACGTAAGGTCCTCCGATAATCGAGGTTCGTGAAAGATTTCTGCTATCCCATTGCGCATAGAAAACAGGACCAGCATGAGCAG
>Ga0102826_1000056_pt1 | contig 39312 bp, 39 predicted proteins | sample ColrivemetaGS737_FD_84972 | JGI IMG/M metagenome (GOLD analysis project Ga0102826, IMG submission 84972) | Estuarine microbial communities from the Columbia River estuary - metaG S.737 | ecosystem: Environmental > Aquatic > Marine > Intertidal zone > Estuary | place: USA: Columbia River Estuary...
AGCGAAATTCCTTGGCATTTAATTGGTGTCCCGCATGAATGGCGTAACGACTGTCCTACTGTCTCCAATACAATCTCAGTGAAATTGAAATGTCTGTGAAGATGCAGACTACTCGCGGCTAGACGGAAAGACCCTGTGCACCTTTACTATAGTTATAAATTGTAACAAAACTTTTTTTATATAGTATATGTGGTAAGTTTTTATTAGATTGTGACACAAGTTGCTTGTTTAAACATAATTGAAATACCACTTTTAAAAACTTTTGTTACTCATACACTCAAAACAGTTTATAATGGGTAGTTTGACTGGGGCGGTCGCCTCCTAAACAGTAACGGAGGCGTGCGAAGGTAGGCTCAAATTGAAAAAAACCAATTTAAGAGCGTAATAGTATATTGTTTACTTGACTGGAAGATTGACAAATCGAACAGAGACGAAAGTCGGTTATAGTGATCCGATGACTCTGAGTGGAAAAGGTCATCGCTCAACGGATAAAAGGTACGCCAGGGATAACAGGCTAATCATTCTTTAGAGACCCTATCGATGGAGTGGTTTGGCACCTCGATGTTGGATTATCGCATCCTGGAGCTGTAAGTGGTTCCAAGGGTTTGGCTGTTCGCCAAGAAAGGCGGTACATGATCTGAGTTTAGAACGTTGTAAAACAGTTTGGTCCCTATCTACCGTGAGTGTTAAAAATTGAAAGGAGTAAACCCTAGTACGAGAGGACCGGGAAAAGTGAATCTCTGGTGAATCGATTGTTGTTTAAACAGCATTGTCGAGTAGCTATATTTATAATAGATAATTGTTGAAAGCATCTAAACAAGAAACTAACCTTAAAAAAAATTTTTAAAAAGTCGTAAAAGATTATTACGTAATAGGTTTGATGTGTAAGAATTGTAAAGTTTTTAGCAAATAAACACTAAAATTTAAATTGTTTAAGATTTGATAAGTTTGGGTTGTAATTTTCAATTAGACAAAATTGATTTCTTTTTTTTAATGCCACTCATTTGAAGCCTATTAAAAAATTGTTGTTGTTGGCCTCTTAAATATAGTCCCAATACCAATAAAAACCATAGAACCAAAGTCTTTAACTGACAAAAGATTATTAAATATGACATATAAAAATTTTGGTAAACCCAGGTTGAGATAAAATTATTTATAAGAAAAAACTGCAAAACATGTTTGCATCTCGTCTCAATCACATTTAAATTATCAAAAGTTATGTTATATACTCCATTAGAACAGTTTCAAATTATCTTATTATTTTCTATTAAATTGTTTTGTTTTGATTTTTCAATTACTAATTTAGTGTTAGTAAATTTTTTAGCTTTATTCTTTTTTGGGGCTATTATTGTTTTGTTTAGCTCAAACGCAAATTCATTAAAAGAAACTAGTTTTTTTTTTATCCCAAGTACTTGGCAGGTATTAATTGAAACAGCGTATGAAGCGTCATCACAGTTATTATTTGATAATATCAATAAAGACGGGGAAAAATATTTCCCTTTCATTTCTGTCATCTTTACTTTCGTTCTATTTAGCAATTTGATTGGATTAGTTCCTTATAGTTTTACAACAACAAGTCATCTTATTGTTACGTTTACTTTATCTTTTTCTATTTTCGTTGGGATAAATATAATTTGTATACAAAAGCATAAATTCCATATGTTATCTTTGTTTATTCCTTCAAACACTTCTTTTGGTTTAGCTTTATTATTAGTGCCTATTGAGCTTTTGTCGTATGTTTTCAAGCCTATTAGTTTAGGGGTTCGACTTTTCGCAAATCTAATGGCAGGGCATACACTTTTAAAAGTGATTGTAGGTTTCTCTTGGAGCATGTTATTATTAGAAGATTTTTTAGCAGTTCTTCATGTAATACCTTTACTAATTTTAGTTTTATTAATGGGCTTAGAGTTAGGCGTAGCCGTAATTCAAGCATATGTATTCACTATTTTAACTTGTATTTACTTAAACGATGCCATTAATCTTCATTAATTAATGTGAGTTCAAACAGCATTGTTGAGTAGATATATTTGTAATAGACAATTGTCTAAAGCATCTAAACAAGAAACTAACTTTAAAAAATTATTATGTAAGAATTGCGAAGTTTTTAGCCAATAAACATTAAAATTTAATAAGTCTTCTAATTATACAAAACTGAGTTCTTCTTTTTAACGTTATTAAGTTAAAACTGTACTATTATGTTATTAAGGGTTTGTAAGGTGAACCCTTATAATGCAAAACATGTTTGCATCTCGGTCTCAATCACACTCAAATTATCAAAATTTATAACCTTTGGAACCAAAACTCAATGTTCTATCCAATTGAGCTATAAATGTAAAGAAATGATTTTACAAAACCTAAAAATATATACAAAAAAAAAGAGTAAAGAAAAATTCCCTAGATATTGACATAACCTTATTTTTAACTGGAGTATTAAGGCTTGTTTTAAACAAAAGAAACGCATTAATAACTATAATGTCAGTTCAACTAATTAGTGATGGTATTGTTGGGTTATGACTACGTGCTAGGGCCCCAAATTATTTAACACCACAGGCTTTATCTATTTTCTCAAAGTATTAGGTGTCAAAAAAAATTTAGCAGGGATATTTACCTTCAATACGGTTGTAAATTACTTCAATTCCGAGTACCGAATTAAGAGCCTAATTTCGTTTTAACCTCGATACCATCAATATATTTTCAGTTTTTCTTGTTATCATACATCTTAATGTTGTTTACGTCAAGAAATATACGTTTTATAAAGGGTCTCTGTTTAGGGTTCCTAACATTTCCAACGTCTTAAATTTTATATTAATGTCTACGAAATTTTTATCATTTTTTCTCAAGCCGTTGACTCAAGATTTTTTGAACTTACCTGCCAACTATTTAGTATCAAAAGTAGCAGTAGGTTCCTCTTGGGGCGTATTTTTGATGACTATTGTTGCTCTGTCAGAAAAAATTATTGAATGATACTTTTTTAAGCCTTAACTCAAACATAGTACCTATTGCGTGTTTTTTTTGTTTATAAGTGCTTCATGAAAGTTTATTCAATTAAGTTTCCGTCACAGGTGTATTGTGACTTTTTTTCTTATTTCTATTCCATTGGTTTTTTATATTCTAATCCCCCAAACTAAGAGATAAGGCGGCCTGGAGACTTACGGTGGGTGATATGACCATCACCTGGTCGGCTTTACTTGGGGCTTAGGTATCGACCAAAGTTTCCTTTCCATGACATCGTCAATCGAGATTTTAACGACTCAAATGATCCGGAACCAGATCATTTGGCTTTTCCGGGCGCTCCCGCTCAAGAACCTGTTAACAATATTGACAACAATGATGTCCCTGGTGAGGCCGTTGGTAATAACCTAACCAACCTTAGGCTCCATTATTCAGGTCGCTACCCTTTTTCTCCTAGAGGAAGGTAATGGCCGCGGCCAAAACGGAATTAAGCTCTTAGAAACACTAGAAACACGGAAAAAGTTTACGGAATTCCATAAAAAATACAATTAACTTGTATTTTTTTGTAAGATTTAAAGTCAAATGAGTTTGAAATTTGGTAAATAATTTCAGGCTGTCCAAAATGAGTTTGATCCTGGCTCAGAATGAACGCTAATAATATGCTTTACACATGCGAGTTGCACGGCACTTTGTCGTAGCGGACGGGTGAGGAATACACAATCGTTACGCTTAATAAATTAAAATCTATTAAGCCTGACTTAATCTACCTTTTAAATTAAGATAAACTAAATTGATTAAAGTTTTAAACTTTTTTACGGTAAAACTATTTATAGTTCATAGTAATATTAAATGATAAGCAGGTAAACTTATTAAAGATTATAAAACGTCCATTTATATAATTGTTAAAAGATGAATTTGTGCAAGATTAGGTTGTTGGTAGAAATAAAAGTTTACCAAGCCTTTGATCTTTAGTTGGTCTTAGAGGATGTACAACCACACTGGAACTGAGACAAGGTCCAGGCTACTTTTAGCCAGCAGTGAGGAATATTGGACAATGAACGAAAGTTTGATCCAGCAATATTATGTGAATGATTGACGGCTAATTATTGGTTGTAAAGTTCTTTCGTTAAAAATGATAATGACGTTATTTAAAGAAGTTTTAGTCCCGGCCAATCTCGTGCCAGCAGCCGCGGTAATACGGGAGGGGCAAGCGTTATTCATAATTACTGGGCGTACAGCGTCCGTAGATTGTATTACAAGTTATATGTTAAAATTTAAAGCTTAACTTTAAAAAAAGATATAATACTGTTTTACTTGAGTTTAATGCAGAAAAGTAGAATTTCATGTTAAGGAGTAAATTCCAAAAATATGTGAAGGAATATCATTAGCGAAAGCGACTTTTTAGTACAAACTGACATTGAGGGACGAAAGTGTAGGGAGCAAACAGGATTAGATACCCTGGTAGTCTACACTGTAAATTCTGAGTGCTGTAATTTAAAAAAATTTTAGATTTTTTAAGCTAACGCCATAAGCATTCCGCCTGAGGAGTATGATCGCAAGATTGGAACTCAAAGGAATTGACGGGAGCCTACAACGAGTGGTGGAGCATGTGGTTTAATGCGATAATCCGCGCAAAACCTTACCAACCCTTGACATATTGAAAAAAAATTTGAAGCAATGCAAATTTTTCTATTATTAATTACGAAATTAACTAATTTTCATTACAGGTGTTGCACGACTGTCGTCAGCTCGTGTCGTAAGATGTTTGGTTAATTCCTTTTAACGAGCGCAACTCTTATTTTTAAGAATCTACTTTCAATTCTAGCGTATTTCAATTTCGAATACCGGATTACGGAGATCTAATTTCGTTTTGACTCCGTTGCTTGACCACGGCATACTCAGAGTATGCCTCAGAAAGTCACAATCTTCGGTGTTTGTATTGAAACCTCAATACGTATTAGAACTTTTGCTTTAAAAAGACTGTGAAATTCAAAAAATTTCAAAGGAAGGTGAGAATCAAGTCAAGTCACTGTGGCCCTTATGGGTTGGGCTACACACGTGCTACAATGAAAATGACAAAAAGTAACAAAAACAAAAATTTTTAGTTAATCTTTAAAAATTTTCTTAGTTCGGATTGTAGACTGCAACTCGTTTACATGAAGGTGGAATCACAAGTAATCGCAAATCAGAACGTTGCGGTGAATACGTACCTTGGCTTTGTACACACCGCCCGTCACATGCAAAAAGCTAGCTTTACTTGAAAATTAAACTCCTCTTTTTTTTCTTAGAAAAAAAAAAGTTAGTTCATTGAAAAGTTAGCAATTTGGATGAAGTCGTAACAAGGTAGCTGTACGGGAACGTGTAGCTGGAACAAATGAAATAGTTCAGTTGGTTAGAACGTTGGAATCATAATCCAAATGTCAGGGGTTCAAATCCCTTTTTCATTATTCAATTTTTTAAACTTTATGATAGCTAATTTATTTTTCTATTTTTTTTCTTACGTATTACTTACAAGTTCTTTAATGATTATTCTTAGTCAAAACTCTATATATTCTGTATTATTTTTAGTATTAAGCTTTGTTTCATCTTCTAGCATTATATTTCTATTAGAATGTGAGTATATTTCATTGATTTTTATTATAGTGTATGTCGGCGCTATTGCAGTTTTATTTTTGTTTGTGGTAATGATGTTAGATATAAAAACAGTTTATTTAGCAAAAGATTCTTTAAAATACTTTCCATTTGGAAGTTTTTTAGGAATTGTTTTTTTATTTGAAATTTTAACAGCAGTGCCAAGTACTTTTGAGTCGACCAACCCTTATAGCATTAGTTTTTTATCTAACCATTACTCAGATTGGTTTAATAAATTAGATTATATGACTGAAATTTCATCTATTGGGTATTTGTTGTACACAGATTATGCCATACAATTTTTACTTTCGGGTAATATTTTACTTTTAGCGACAATTGGACCAGTAACATTAGTTTTGGTTAGGTCCATTGAAACTAGCAAAACTCAAGTTGTGTTCAAACAGCTTTCTCGTACGTATAGTTCTGTTTTATCTATTTAAAAACTACTATAACCGGTATAGCAAGATTTGTGCCCCTCTTTAATTTCATTTTGGTATTGTTGTTTATTTTGTGTTTTGTACTACTATAGAAACCATTTCAGTTTTTCATGAATATTTTTGGTTCATTTAACGGTATCGCCAAGGAAGAGCAATTGGTTAGCTCGCTAGGCTCATGTTCTAGAGGTTGTAAGTTCAAGTCTTACCTTTGGTATTAATTGTTTTGTTATGTGACTATAAAATTTACTCTTTTTCAATTAATTTATAAATGTTAATATTTAAAGAAATACAACTATTACCTGAAATTTTTTTAGGTATTTCTATAATTTATTTGATTATTCATGGGACTTTTATATCAGTTAATACTAGGTATTTGTTGATTCAAAATTCGGTTCTGTATCTAAGTGTTTTAACTATCGTTCTTTTTTGTTTTTTGTTAGTAAATAATGTTATTGAACGTGGCGATTTTCAAATTTTCAATAACACTATTATAATTGATTATCTGAGTTTCTCTTCTAAAACTTGGATAGCTATAACATCAATTTTCTGTTTTTTAATGAGCCAACGTTATATAAATATACAAAAGATTAATTTTTTTGAATATAGCATCTTAATCTTATTTGCTCTGTTAGGTATTTTTTTTATTTGTTCTTCTAACGATTTAATCACTGCATACTTAGCTATTGAATTACAAAGTTTGTCTTTTTATATCATGGCAGCCATGAAAAAAGATTCAGCTTTTTCGGTAGATGCTGGTTTAAAATATTTTATATTAGGTGCTTTCTCGTCTAGCTTATTTTTATTTGGGTCATCTATCTTATATGGTGTCAGCGGTACTACTAATTTCGAAGACTTGAAAAACTTTTTATTTTTGATTGATGGAGAGTATGACAGCATATATGCGTCAAATAGCAATACTTTCATAAAACATGTTTTTCTAGACGGGAGTTTAATTCAATTTGCTTTAATCTTCGTTTTTGTAAGTCTTTTATTTAAACTAGCAGTTGCCCCTTTTCATTTGTGGTCTCTAGATGTTTACGAAGGGTCTCCTTCCAGTTCAACATTTTTTTTTGCAGTCGTCCCTAAACTAGCAATTTTCGTTTTACTTATTCGCATTTTTTACTCAAGTTTTTTTGAGCACATAACCAAATGGCGTTATTATCTTGTTGTTATAGCCGTATTAACAATCATTGTTGGTTCCTTTGGGGGTTTAGAACAAAAAAAATTGAAAAGTCTTTTAGCGTACAGTTCAATAAGTCACATGGGTTATACATTGGTTGCGTTCAGCGCTGGGACTTTTGAAGGAATGCAAATATTATTTTGTTATCTTCTTTTGTATATGGTTGCCGGTTTGTGTATTTGGTCGATTTTTTTAGTACTACAACTAAAACATAAATATGTCAAAAAACAAAATAAAGATTTAGCAGAATTAACTTCATTAAGCAAATCTAACAATATCTTAGCTTTATTCTTTAGCACTGTTTTATTATCTATAGGAGGGCTTCCACCAATGGTTGGCTTTTTAGTCAAAATCGGTATTTTTTTGGCATCTATAGAAACTACCATGTATTTAGTCGCAATAGTTAGCATTCTGTGTAGTGTGATTTCAACATTTTACTATATTCGAATAGTAAAAACTATGTATTTTGAAAGTTCTGTAGCAGGAAAATTATATTATCCCATTAAGCCTAATACTTCGATATTGATAGTTTGTTTATTTTATTTCTTACTTTTTCTATTTATAAATCCGACGTTATTCTATGTAATATCCCATAAAATAGTTTTATTGTTGACTATGGTAATGGTGTAATAATTAACTACATCCAATAAACTTTTTGGGTAAAAGTCACATTTATCTTATTCTGGCATCGTTTTTTTGTTTAGTTTTGGCACTTATTTTAAACACTTTTATTTGGCTAGATAACATAATTTGGTTAATGTATTAGATTGCAAATCTTTAAATATCGGTTCAAGTCCGATTTTAGCTTTTTTTAGCATTTTTAGCTCAGTTGGATAGAGCATCAGCCTTCTAAGCTGACAGACATAGGTTCAAGTCCTATAAAGTGTTAATGTTAGACTTTTTTTTATTAAACTTGACAAATTTGCTAGTATTTCTTTTAGCACTGCCTTTAATTGGTACTTTTTTTTTGTTATGAGTGCCATCTTCTAATCACTCATTATTAAAATCCACAGCTTTAAATGTGTCTTGTCTTTTGTATGTAATCTCACTTTTCTTATGGGTTTTTTTCAATAAATCTATCGGCTCTTTTCAATTTGTAACCAAATTATTATGAATTCCTTTTCTAAATTTAAACTTTAGTTTAGGAGTTGATGGTATTTCACTTTTTTTTATTCTTTTAACTACTTTGTTAATTTTTCTATGTATATTGATAAGTTGAACCAGTGTCAAAAAAAATATAAAGGAATTTTTAATCGCTTTTCTAGTGATGGAATTTTTTCTAATTGGAGTTTTTTCCATTTTAGATTTGCTGTTGTTTTATATATTTTTTGAAAGTATATTGATTCCAATGTATTTAATTGTCGGTGTTTGGGGTTCTAGAGAAAGAAAAATTAGAGCCGCTTATTTTTTTTTCCTCTACACTTTGTTAGGTTCTGTTTTAATGTTATTATCCATTCTATATATTTACTATCAAGCGGGGACAACTGATTATGAAGTGTTGTTAACGTTTATTTTTTCTAAAACGGAACAAAACTTTTTATGATTTTCTTTTTTTGGCTCTTTTGCAACTAAAGTTCCAATGGTTCCTGTACACTTGTGGTTACCAGAAGCACATGTTGAGGCTCCTACGGCAGGATCGGTTATCTTAGCTGGTATTTTATTAAAGTTAGGGACTTACGGCTTTCTTCGCTTTTCATTTCCTTTATTCCCAGAAGCATCTTTGTATTTCTCGCCAATGGTATACCTTCTTTCAGTCGTTGGTATTGTATACACGTCTTTCACGGCAATTCGCCAAACAGATTTTAAACGAATTATTGCGTATACTTCTGTGGCCCACATGAACCTTGTGATGGTAGGTCTTTTCAGTTTTAATACAATTGGTTTAGAAGGTGCCATATTACAAAGCTTAAGTCACGGTTTTGTTGCAAGTGCTTTATTCTTAATTATTGGAATAGTATACGAAAGACATCATACTAGAATGGTTAAATATTATGGAGGCATCGTGCATACTATGCCTTTATATACTTCTATTTTTTTATTTTTTACGATGGCAAATATTGGGTTACCTGGTACAGGAAGCTTTGTAGGTGAGTTTTTGATATTAGCAGGTTCTTTCCAAACTAATACTAGTGCCACTTTTATCAGTGCTACTGGTATGATTATTGGTGGGTGTTACTCATTATGGTTATTCAATAGAATTTCTTATGGTAATTTAAAGACTCAGTATCTTAAAGATTACATTGACATCAATAAGCGAGAAGCTTTTATTTTCTTACCGTTAATTCTTGGGACTATTGTTATCGGGTTATACCCAAATATTTTTTTAAATTCAATGCATATGAGTGTTAATATGTTGGTTGAAATTACACATATTTATAGTTTATAAATGATATATATTTTAGAAACAGAACTATTAGAAAATAAGTCAGTTTTTTTTTCTTTAACAAAAATTTTCGGTATTAATCAGTTTCAATCTTTTCTGATTTGTAAAACGTTAGGTTTATCGCATAACTGTACACTGTCTAAGTTAACCCCGGACCAAATCTTAAACTTGATTAAATTTGTAGAAAAATCAAATTTACTGATAAATGGTAATTTAAAAAAATTAAACATTATGTTAGCGAAAAAACTAATACAAATAAAAGCATATAAAGGTCTTCGCAAATTACATGGGTTACCCATAAGAGGTCAGCGAACTCACACTAACGCCAAAACAGCATCTAAGTTCCGTTAAGTACATTTAAGCTTAAACAAGATGAGCAATTTTTTGTTTGTATAAGCACACGTCGTCAAAATTATAAAATTTATGTTTATTATTTTATCTATTTATTCAAAAAATTTAAACTCACTAACGAATTTCTTAAAATTTTTTTACAAATTTAAAATGAATAAAACTTTTAAACTAAAGTTTTATATTACTCAATCGCAAAAAAAAAAAAAACTCTCTTTTTTTTCTGTTTTACAATCACCTCATGTTAATAAAAAATCCCAAGAACAATTCGAGTACTCTTTACATTGCAAACAATTAAAAATTCACGTATCTCAATTAGCTAGATTTTTAACCGTTTGAAAAAGCATTAAAATAACACTGTTTTCAGATATTCGGGTAGAAATTAAATGTCGGTTAAGTGATAAGCCATTAACCTTTTGTTTGTCCAATAAAACGGACTTCGACAATTTTATACTTAAATTTTTAACCAAAAACGCTTGACACCGTATTAATAAAGTTAAACGTAATTACCTTAGAAAAAAACTAGAGCTTGCATATTGTGTAAAACCCAAAAAAAATTTATCAAATAAAATTGTACACACATCCTTAAAATTATTAGATATACACGGTGAAATTTTAATAAAAGGTGTTTGTAAAAAGTTTGGATAGCTCAGTAGGCAGAGCAAAGGACTGAAAATCCTTGTGCCGGCAGTTCGAACCTGTCTCTAAACACATTAAAGCTTTTTTATGGTAAACACTTTGTGAAATATATCTGCTAACTTAAAAAATAACCAAATTGCTCGAAGACATTTTTTTTTCCAACCAAAAACTAAATTAACAATTGCTTTCTTAAATATTTTGTGAAATGAAGGTTTCATTCTAGGTTACAAAATTGATAACTCAGACTCAAGTTTATTAAAGATTTTTTTAAAGTTTAAAAAAAAAGATCCGGTGATAAATTCAATAAAGTTTGTTTTTAAGCCTAGTCGCAATATATGTTACTCAGTATCACAACTATGAAAACTTGATTCGAAAAAAAGTCTCATTGTATTGACTACATCTAAAGGTTTAATGACGGCCCATGAATGCAAAAAAACTCAAACAGGAGGTAAGCCTTTGTTTATAATTAGATAAATGGGTTACGTTACAAAAAGACATATAATTAAAATCCCAAAAAACGTATCAATATATTACTGTGATACGAAACGCATTATAATTTTTGCAAATCTTTTCACTCAGAAAGCATTAAAACTAAAAACTAGATTGATTATTGAAAAAGAGGAAAGAATAATTAAAGTAACCCGAATGCCTTTTTTTGAGATTTCAAATAATGAAAAAAAAAAGCTAAAGGCTGTACAAGGGACTCAAGTAAGCTTGTTAAAACAAATGCTTTTAGACATTTCCCTTCTTTTTTGCAAAAAACTTAACCTCATTGGTGTGGGTTTTCGTGTGTCGGCGTTAAAGATACTTGACCTAAACTTGTTGTATTTCAAATTAGGATACAGTCATTCTATCTATTTTAAAGTCCCAAAAAATATAAAAACTTTTTGTTTAAAAGCTAACAAGCTTTTTATTTTAGGTTATTCTTATTCATTTTTAACTCAAATCGCTGCATTAATCAGATCATATAAAGTTCCTGAGCCGTACAAAGGAAAAGGTATATTACACACGACCGAAAAAATCACGTTAAAAGAAGGTAAAAAAGTGTAAAAATGAAAACTAATTTAATAAAAAATCAAAATTATAAACTGTTTAAATATAATTTATTAAAATTACAAGTGTATTCTAACAAATCTTCTTTTAGTACAGTCAATTTTTCAAACCAAGTATTAGAAAAAATCCAAGCATACTTAAAGCAAGTCCTCAAAATTATTTTTGAATACCATGTCTGTCGTTTTAAAATCTTGTTTGTAGGATTTCCCGTTATTTCTAAAATGAAACAATTAAAACTTACACACTTTACAAACCACGATTTTATCTCGGAGAAATCTTGAATTAGTGGTTTTTTTAGAAATCGTTTTTCAATATTAACTTACTTAAAGTTGGTACAATCACAGAATTTTTCAAAAAACCTCCAGCTTTTGCTAAAAGTTAAAGCAAAACCCCACTTAGTCGTTATTTTTAATCAAAAAGTTGAAACTAACACAGTTAACGAGTTTTATAAAGCCGGTATCCCTATTCTGTCTTTTGATTGAAAATCTCTAAATATTTCAAAAGTTGCTTACAAAACGTTAGGAAATTATAACTTTATTGAAAGAAAAATGAAACTAACTTTTTTCTTCCTTTTTTACTCATTATTAAAAAAAACACCAATAAAAACTAAAATTTTCCCTAATAAGTTTGCTCAATCTAATATTACAAAAACACCATTAAATTTTGGTTATAAAAAATCGAAACATTTATGCATTCTATAAAAAACCGGCGCAATAAACCATTATATAAAAAATTTTTGCCATTGAGAAAAGATATTCAAAGCAGAGACAAACTTTTAAGATTCAAAAAAAGAAAATGACAAAAATTCCAACGTTTGCTTTCAAAACTAAAAAAAAAAAATTTTTATGACCCCACCTCGTACTTTTTATTTAATTTCAAAAATTTTTTTAGTAGAAAATTTAAATATAATCTCCAAAATAAACAAAGATTAAGTTTATATTACGGTAAATTGAGAAAAGGTTATTTAAAAAAGCTAGTTAAAGGAACGTTAAAAGAATTTAAAAGCTCGAATGTGTTACCTACTACTTTGTTTATTAAAAAGTTAGAAACTAGGTTAGATACTGCATTATACCGAACGCATTTTTCTTACAGTTTTAGTAACGCAAGGCAATTAATTTCACATAAAAAAGTATACGTTAACAATAAAATTGTCCAACACAATTCTTATTTGCTAAAAAAAGGGGATTTAATAACACTGGATAAAAGCAGTTATGAATTTGTTACGTCAAATATTTCAAAATCAAAATTTTGGCCGATACCTCCTAAACATTTTTACGTAAACTATAAAACCCTCCAAATATTAGTAATAGAAGATATTAACTACATGAATTGTCTGACGTATTACCCTTTTTATATTGATTTTAATTCTTTTCTTAAGTTTTATGAAAGATAAAAAATTTTGGATTAGTAGAGCCAATTTTTTATTTTGAGTTTTTCTGTCTTCAGTAGCTCAAAGGTAGAGCGAGTGGCTGTTAACCACTAGGTCGTTGGTTCAAGTCCAACCTGAAGAGGACTTATGATTAGGTTAAAAATTATCTAAATGTTAATTTGGAAATAATCGGATTTGAACCGATAACTTTATGCTTGCAAAGCATACACTCTACCAATTGAGTTATACTCCCTTTTCAAGTTATTGCATAAATGATTTATAGCTATGGTTAATTAATTTTTTGTTGTTTGTTAATTCTAAATTCATTGTTAAAATAGAAGTTGTGTTTTTCACTAATTTTTTAGTTCGAAATTTTTTTACTTCAACAAAGCTTGGGATAACAGCGCTAATATTAAAATAATAAAAAAAAAGTAGAGTAGTTAAAAGTCCGAATACTTGAGCACCTAATGTTAAAATATCAAATTGTGGAATGTTCAAAAAGCTCGTTTGGTGAAATTGGTAGACACGTCAGACTTAAAATCTGATTTTTATAAAAAAAGTATCGGTTCAAGTCCGATAACGAGTATTTAATATAGTAACGCCAAAATGATGGAATTGGTAGACATACTAGGTTTAGGTTCTAGTTCTTTTTAGATAAGAGTAAGGGTTCAAGTCCCTTTTTTGGTAAAATTATTTAAACAAATGCCTACTATTAATCAATTATGTCGTCGTAAAAGAAAAAAAAAGCAAACCCGAAATAAAGTGCCTGCATTGGGCAATTGTCCACAAAAAAAAGGAGTGTGTACCAAAGTATTTATGAGAACTCCAAAAAAACCCAATTCAGCATTAAGAAAGCTAGTTAAACTACGGTTAACTAACAAAAAAAAGATAATGGCTTATATTCCTGGTGAAGGTCACAAACTGCAAGAATACTCCACAGTTTTAATAAGGGGTGGCCGCGTAAAGGACTTACCTGGTATTAAATACCATTTAGTTCGAGGTAAATTAGATTTCAGTGGTCTAAAAGAGAGAAAAACATCACGTTCCAAATATGGCACTAAAAAAACGAATATATCATAGGCTATGAATAAAAGAATAATCAATCAATTATTATTAAATGGTAAAACGTCAGTTTCTGAGAAAATTTGATTAAGAAGTCTCAAGACTTTTTATAAATCGCTTTTTAAAAATCATAAAAAAGTTATTACTCAGGCAGTTGTAAATATAGCGCCTTTGCTAAAAATAAAACAATTAAACAAACAAACAAAACGTGCACAACAAAAAGAATTTCCTTATATAGTGAACGACAAAAATCGAATTTCATCAGCTTTAAGTTTTTTCTTAAATAAGACAAAAAATAAAAGTGAAACAAAAATACATAAAAAACTTGTTACTGAGTTATTGATCACAGCGAATAATTCAGGAGTAAATATAAATAAAAAAAAAAGTTTATACGAATATGCTTTTGTAAAGAAAAAGTATTTTTATTATAGATGGTTTTAAAAATTTGGTAAAGTAATACATTTAATAGGATTTGAACCTATGACCTTTGGAACCGAAACCCAACGCTCTATCCAATTGAGCTATAAATGCAAAGAAATGATTCAACAACAAACAATTTTGAAAGTAACAGATAATTCAGGCGCTAAAACTGTAAAGTGTATAAAAGTTTTAAATGGTTTTAATAGGCGTGTTGCTATCCTTGGAGATACAATTGTAGTATCTATACAAAAACTTCGTAATAAAGCTCGAGTAACCTCAAAAGTAAAAAAAGGTGAAATTCATCACGCAATCATTATTAGAACCAAAAGTAAAACAGTGAAAAAAGATGGTACTACATTCTTTTGCCAATCAAACGCAGTCAGTTTAATAACTAAACAAGGAAAACCGTTCGCATCTCGAATCATGGGCCCCATACCTAAAATTCTTAAAAAAAGAAAAAAAATCAAGTTTGTAACTCTTTCTTCAGGATTTATATAAAAGAATTTAAATGTTTTTTTTTGAAGCATATTTTCACGATATCGTGAAATACGATTTAATTAATACGTTTTTTTGCCAAAATATAGCAAAAATCCCTAAACTAAAAAAAATAATATTAAATTTCGGTTACCAAAAATCGAATTTCAAATATCTTATTACTAGTTTATTAGCTTTAGAGTTTGTTTCATCTAAGAAAGGCAAAATAACAAAATCTAAGCATATAAATGTGTTTTTAAAGATAAAAAAAGGAAACCCTGTAGGTTGTAAGGTAGTGTTAAAAAAAAGTGCTATGAACTTTTTTTACATTAAATTAAAAACGTCTCTTTTCCCTAAAACTAAACAATCCAAAACACTTCAAGGGCCACAAGATTTAAACTTAGTCAAATCTGTTTCTTTCCAAATCAAAAATCCTTTGTTGTTTACAGAGTTAGAAAACCAATTTCAGTTTTTTAAAGATGTTCCGCAGTTAGACGTTACATTACTTACGAGTTCCAATTCTCAGAAAGAACTGTTTTTTTTGCTCAAGTCGGTTAAATTTTTTCTATAATTCTAAAATTTTTAAAGCAGAAGTAACTCAATTTGGTAGAGTGTAATCTTGCCAAGATTATGGATGAGGGTTCAAATCCCTTCTTTTGCTTTTACCGGATAAGTGGTCGAGTGGTTTAAGGCGTTAGTTTTGAAAACTATTGTATTGAAAAGTACCGTGGGTTCGAATCCTACCTTATCTTCTAGTTAATTCATGTTTAAACTAAAAATGATTTTATTAATAATTTGTACTGTATTGAAAATTCTCGCAATCGTCGTTCCTTTATTAATTTCCGTAGCGTACTTTACTATAGCTGAAAGAAAGATTATGGGTATTATACAAAGAAGAAAAGGTCCAAATGTTATTGGCTTTTTAGGTTTATTACAACCACTGGCTGATGGATTGAAGTTATTTGTAAAAGAAACTATATTACCTAGTAATTCTAATATTATTATATTTTTGATTGCCCCTATGCTAACGTTTGTTTTAAGCTTAATTGGTTGAGCTGTTTTACCTTTATCAAATCAGATAGTGTTATCAGACTTGAATGCTGGAGTGTTGTATTTATTTGCAACATCTTCACTTAGTGTTTACGGTATTATAATGGCTGGTTGGTCCAGTAATTCAAAATACCCATTTTTAGGGGCATTGCGTTCTGCGGCTCAAATGATTTCTTATGAAGTGTCTATAGGATTTATCATAATTAATGTGTGTATCTGTGCAGGTTCTTTTAATTTAAGTTCCATTGTAACTGCCCAAAATAATGTTTGATTTCTGATACCTTTATTGCCTATGTTTATTATTTTTTGTGTCTCAATGCTTGCTGAAACGAATCGTCATCCTTTCGATTTGCCTGAAGCTGAAGCAGAGTTAGTTTCAGGGTACAACGTAGAATATTCAGCAATGACTTTTGCTTTATTTTTTTTAGGTGAATACGCTAATATGCTTTTAATGAGTGCTTTTGTTTCTGTACTATTTTTAGGGGGTTGATTTCCTATTATTAGTATATTTCCTCTTACTTTGTTTCCGGGTAGTGTATGGTTTAGTTTAAAGATTGCTTTGGGCGTCATCTTTTTTGTAGTTACGCGAGCAACTTTACCAAGATATAGATATGATCAATTAATGTACATAGGTTGAAAAAGTTTTCTTCCGTTGTCCTTAGGTTATTTATTATTTTCAGTAGGTATTCTAATCAGTTTTAATTGATTGCCCACTTAAATTTAATAAGTTCTGTTTTAAAAACCATATGAATTGTAGTCAATTCATAAATTACTATTATACAAATGCTAATCGTTATTTGGTAAAAAATTTCCGGAGGTGTTACAAATGTTGATAAAACAAAGAACGAAAAATAGAGAATTTTTCTGAATTTCTGAATAATCAACAAATTAGTTTTAAACAGGTCTAAAAAGATAAAAAATAATATTATTGTCTGGTATACTAAATTACACAAATAGTACATTGATTTGTAAAATTTAAAATATTCGATTAGTTTCGCCTCGAAATAAAATGTAAGGCTTTGAAAAGAAAAGAATTCTTGAAATTTGAAAAAAAAGTGTCAGCTAGCAGGAAAAATAAAGTTATTGAATGCAAAAATAAAGATTCCCCAGCAAATTATTGCAATTACTATAATTGTTTTAAAGTAAGCATGCTCAAACATGTGCAACCCTGCAGATAAAAAAGTGAAAACTTGACATGCTACAAATATAATTGTTATTTGATTAGCCACGTGGTATGATAATTGTAGATAAGTAACAAAAACTTCGGCTATATCGGTAGTTAAAAAATATAATAGGTTATCATTATTTGATTTCATTGTGCTAAACCCCGTAAAAATGTATAATAAAGTTTCTTTAAAAAAGTAACAATTTATCATTACAAAACATCAAGCAACACAAGAAAAAAAAACACGGTATTTGATCTCTAATAAGTATCTATAAATCATAAATTTTGTAGGAAAATAGTTCAGTTGGCAGAGCAGTGGTTTCCAAAACCAAAGGTCAGGGGTTCAAATCCCTTTTTTCCTGGATTTATTTTTTTTTCAAATTTTTATAAATTTTATTGTGTTTAATTAAATTAAGCAAACTTTTTCCTGTTTTTGAAAAATCACTAAACAGTAAAATTCCTAGAAAAAATATGACAACAAGTTGACTTACACTTATATTTCTCATAAAATCAAAAATTAGGTCTGTACTGGCGTAGGCTTATAGTTTAGAGGTAGAACGTACCGCTCATAACGGTTTCGTCGTAGGTTCAAGTCCTACTAAGCCTAAAAAAACGAATGGATTTTAACTTAAAAACTTATAAGCGTTTCAAAATTAAATACTATATCAAAACAACAAACTATTTCTTCTTTTTCCACGGGACTTCTTTAAACAATGAAAATTGAATCAATATTGAACAACTTATGGCTAACCATAAATTAAAGTATTTTAGAATTTTAAATAAAATAATGATTAATACTTTAAGCAATTCGATCTTCAAAAATCTAACTTTGTTAATACATGGTCCTATCATATTATTAAATAGTAACAATGCTAACTTAACTTTTAAAGAATTAGAAAATATTAACCCGTCTATGAAACTATTGGGTTTTAGATTAAACAATAGAGTGTATTCTAAAAAACAGGTCGAAAAATTAAAAAAGTTATCCTATTTAGAAAACATTTCTGGTTTCCACAATTCTTTAAAAGTTTTTACTAAAATACCGTACTATAAATTTAAAAGCAAAAAGCTTACTTCATTATCGAAATAATGTGATTCGAACACATGACTTCCTGTTCCCAAAACAGGCACGCTACCAGGCTGCGTTATATTTCGTTGAAGAAAGTAGGATTCGAACCTACGGTAAGATTAACTTAACAGATTTACAATCTGCCACTTTCAACCACTCAGTCATTCCTTCTATGCTCTTTTAGATCGGGTACGAATTTTGATTCGTTTTTTTTTCTTCAATCTGCATCCGTTATGTGGGCGATAGATATAACTTATAATTAATTTTGCGAAAATTTTTTGTTTTAATTTTTTAAGTATATAAGATTGATAGTTAAAAAAGAGGTTATTGAAATGGATAGCAACAGGTTTTGTTTTAAATATTTTTGACTTTAGTAATAAAGCTCGCAAAATCGTAAATATTGCTTTAGGTTGTCTAATTTTTTGTCTTTTTTGTAATTTAAACATTCCTGCAGAATAAAAAAATTTAGGGTTGCCTTTAATGTCGTTTACGTTAATTAGAGTATTTGTTGGCAATGAGTTAACACTTATAACATAACTAATCAATTTTTGACTATTTAAAAACGAAAAATAAATGTATGAAATGAAATAATTTGTCTTTATCTTAAGGTTATGCGAATTTGAAAAAACGAACAAAAGTAGTCAACGCACGTAAAATGACAAAGTTTTTTCTTTTCCGAATTTTAAAATTTCGACGCTATGAAATAAATTTTTTGTGTAATTACAAGTGGTTAAATTATGTAAAAAAAATGATTTGTTTACTATTTTTAGTAAGAGCATAAATTCTAAAAAATTTTTGTTTATATGAACTCAATAAAGAATAAATTCACATCGTCAACTCAAAAAAAATTAATTAATTTATCAAAAAAAAAATTAAGTAACGCCCCTCTGATAAAGCAAAAAGTTGTAGGGAAGAAAAACGTAGCCGGTAGAAATAGTTCCGGAAAAATTACGGTACGTCACAAAGGTGGCGGCCATAAGAAAAAATACAGAGAAATTGATTTTATGAGAAATGAGGATTCAGTAGGAATCGTTACTAGTTTAGAGTACGACCCGTATCGTTCAGCTTTTATAGCATCTGTTTATGATTTTTTAAATTCCAAATATTTTTACATGATTGCCCCTAAAAATTTGAATATTGGTAGTATTGTAAAGTCAGGGCTTAGCGCCGACGTTAAAGTTGGGCATTGTTTAACTTTAATGAGAATCCCTGTAGGAGGTTTCATTCATAATATTTCATTAAAAAAGAACAAAAAAGCACAGTTAACCAGATCTGCTGGAACAAACGCACAATTAATTGAGACAACTTCAAAGTATTGCCGAATTATTTTAAGCTCTGGCGAACATAAATTTATTTCCCCTATGTGTCGGGCAACAGTCGGGACCGTTTCTAATGAATTTTTGTTTTTTAGGACTATAATAAAAGCTGGACGCAATAGGTGACTAAACAAACGACCAACCGTTCGGGGAGTAGCTATGAACCCTATAGACCATCCTCACGGAGGTGGTGAAGGTAAGAGTTCTGGTGGTCAATCTTCGGTAACGCCGTGAGGCAAGCCAACTAAAAACGGCAAACGAAGCAATAAAAAACGTTCAAAAATGTAATGCTTGTCACAATGTTTTAAAACACAAATATGCAAAGCTTTTTATAGGCTATGAAGTGCTATATTTTGAAATAAGCTCTGGGTATTCCTAAAAGTCAGCGAAAGCAACAAGTTAAAGTGTTAAAATACCTAAAAATGAAAAGAGTAAAATGAAAAGGACCATTTATCCAGCACGGTCTGTTAAAACAAGTAAAAAATTCTAAAAAATTTTCTAAAAATAGTATTAAAACTGTATCCAAAAATTCTACAATATTGCCGAAGTTTATCGGAATTACACTACGAGCTTACAATGGGAAAACGTTTACAATCTTAAAAATCATAGAAGAAATGGTCGGCCATAAAATAGGCGAGTTTGTTTCTACACGAAAACAGTTTTCTTATAAGAAAAAAAAAAAAAATTAAAAATGGGTCAAAAAACAGATGCACGAATCTTTAGACAAGGCGTACTTAAAAAAGATTGAGATTTAAAATATATTGCAAAAAACAATGAAGAATCATCTTTGTATTTGTATAAAACGCTAGAAATTCAAAAATATTTAAACCGATTTTTTGAACTATATAGAATAAAAGTCCATAATTGTCAAATATTATATTCGGATACCTCACTACAAATATTTGTTTCGTTTTATCTTACAACAAAAACAATTTCTATTATAACTAAAAGATTAACTAAATACTCAAAAAAACTCACAACGCCTCGTAAACGTCGCTCTGTGAAAAAGAAGAGCAAAACAAAGTTTAAATCACCCAAACCGAAAGTGAAATTGGAAACGAAAAGTTTTCAAAAAATAAAAAATAAAAAAAACGTATCACTTAACAGCCGTAGCTCATGTCAAACCGTTGGTTTAAAAGGGTTACAAGAAATATTAATTGAAAGTTTAGCAACTTATACTAAAAATAAAATTAATATTTCCGTGACCCTCCAAAGTATAAACCGCTCAAAACAATTGTCCTATGATCAAATCAAAAATTTCAAGATTGTCTTTAAACAGTTAAGAAAATTTGTTAGGAATCCATTTTTTAAAGAGGCAATCAACATTTTATTTATTAACATTTCTAAAAGAAAATCAGCAAAATTATTGGCAGATTTTCTAAGCAACCAATTTAAGCTTAATCAATTAAAGACAGATCAAATGACTATATCTCGAAAAGATAATTATTTTTTGGGGTTTTTAAAACAAACCATACTGTTGTTAATTAAGTCCCATGCCTCAAGCCTTACGGGCATGAAAATTGTAGTTAAGGGTAGATTCAACAAGGCACCAAGAGCAAAGACTAGTATTATACATGTTGGAAAGTTTTCTCTTCAAACATTTAATTCAAAAGTTGACTATCATCAATCAACCGCTTATACAATAAATGGAACGTTTGGGGTAAAAGTATGATTGTGTGAAAATGACTATTAAAGATTTATGCTTTTACAGCCTAGAAAAACTAAATATAAAAAAATGCAAAAAGGTAAATTATCGAAATTTAATTTTCGTTCAAAAGAGTTAAAGTTTGGAAGCATTGGGTTAAAAGCGGCTAAATCCGGTACTATATCGTCCCGACAAATTGAAGCAGCAAGGCAATCTATTGTTAGAAAATTAAGTAGAAAAGGTAAGCTGTGAATCCGTGTATTCCCATCGGTGCCTATTACAGCAAAACCAATTGAAACCCGAATGGGTAAAGGTAAAGGTGCTGTTTCTCATTGGGGCGTTAAAGTTAATGCTGGTACAGTTTTATTTGAAGCGTACGGTGTGGCTTTAAATGTCGCAGTTACGGCTTTTAAGACCGGAGGCGCTAAATTACCTATCAGAACAGTAATTTTATTTTAAACAATGAAATTATAGAGACATTAAAACGTTAAAAAAATTGCATTTTTTCTAATTTGATGGGATCTTTAAAATTTAAAATTCTAAGCTGCTTTAAAGCCACCGAAACAAATAGATATATAAATATATATTTAATAATATACATGTTATTACAAGCAGCTAAATTTATAGGGGCTGGGTTAGCCACTATTGGACTAGCAGGAGCTGGAGTAGGAATTGGTACCGTATTTGGTGCATTAGTAATTGGAACTTCACGAAACCCTTCTCTAAAAGACGAGTTATTTAAAATGGCTATTTTAGGATTTGCGTTAACTGAAGCTATCGCACTTTTTTCACTAATGATGGCATTCTTAATTCTTTTCGCGTTATAGTAATTTCGCAATAAAAGACGTTAAGACGGGTATGTAGCTCAGTCGGCAGAGCATTGGACTTTTAATCCACAGGTCTTGGGTTCAAATCCCAATATACCCAAATTTTGCCATATATACACATGATAATTTTAAACATAAATTACATTCTAAATATTGCCATAACCTTATTTTTGATTGGAGTATTAGGACTTGTTTTAAATAGAAAAAACATATTAATAACGTTAATGTCGATTGAACTAATGTTATTAGCTATAAACTTAAATTTTGTCATTTTTTCTATCTACTTAGATGATATTACGGGCTATATATTTGTTTTATTCATATTGACTATTGCCGCAGCAGAGTCTGCGATAGGTTTAGCAATTTTGACCATTTACTATAGATTAAAGAATAATATTCGAATAGACAACATCAAAAACATTAAAGGCTAACACTATAAACGGAAACGACAGGATTTGAACCAGCAATCTTCGACGTGACAAGTCGACGCTTTAACCATTTGAAGCTACGTTTCCTTAAAAAAAATATAATTTTTTTTAATCTTGAAATACTTTTACATAAATAATACAAAATTTAATTATGATTTAGAATTTAAAAATAATACAAATACTGATTTTTGAAAACAAAATACTCCACTTATTGAATATTGTGAAACATTAGGAATTAATATACCACATTATTGCTATCATAAAAATTTGTCTATCTCAGGAAATTGCCGTATGTGCCTTGTAGAATTAAAAAACTCTCCTAAGCCTGTAGTTTCTTGTGCGATGAATGCTAAATCTTGTTTGGCTAATGGAGCTGTTTTTACTAACAGTTCGTTAGTAAAAAAAGCCCGTGAAAACGTTTTAGAATTTTTATTGCTGAATCACCCTTTAGATTGCCCAATATGTGATCAAGGTGGTGAATGTGATCTCCAAGATCAATCTCTTTTTTTTGGTTTGACTAAAAAAAGATTTTATAGTTTTAAACGGGTTGTTTTAGACAAAAACATTGGCCCTATCGTCAAAACAGTAATGACAAGATGTATTCATTGTACAAGATGTGTTCGCTTCGCTGCTGAAGTTGCAGGTATAGAAGATTTAGGGATGTTTGGAAGAGGCTTACAAAGTGAAATCGGCACTTATATTGAGAAAATTTTTCAGTCAGAGCTGTCTGGAAATGTTATTGATTTGTGCCCTGTAGGAGCTTTAACGTCGAAACCTTACCCTTTTGTGAACAGAAGCTGAGAATTAAAAAATGTAGCTTCTATTGACTTTTCAGATGGATTTGGGACTACAATCCAACTATTTATCAAAAACAATCATTTAATAAAAGTATTACCTGGTTACGATAAAGAAACCTGTAAAACGGATTGAATTTCGGATAAAACTCGATTTTCATTTGACGGAATGTTTTCTCCCGAAAAAATAATGCACAGTTTTTTAAGCAACAATAAAAACGCTTCATCTATTAGTTTGACATGACAAAAGTTATTCAAAGAATTTTTTTGTGCCCTTTATTTCCAAACCCATTTACAGAAACACTTTTTTCAACCGTCCCAAATAACAGTGTGTTTAGGTAAAAACACAAATTTAGAAGCTTTAAATTTATTTAATCTTTTGACTCACAAATATTCGTTTTTTAAACTTAGACAATCTGAAACACAAAATTTAAAAATTGATTTAGGACAAGATTATTTATTGGGGTCGAAGTTAAGCGAGTCTAGATTAATGGCATCAGACACCTGTTTGTTAATTGGGGTCAACCCTCGTTACGAAGGATCTAAACTAAACCTGGAGCTTAGATCAAGATATTTGAAAGGAAATTTTAATATAATTAATGTAGGTTCTTTGTTTAACTTAACATTTTCTAATACAAATATTACCAGTAATACAAAAATTCTAAAATCTTTAATTGAAGGGAACAACTTGTTTTGTCAAGAATTTGTAAACTCGTCAAACCCTGTTTTGATTTCTAGTACCGAAGTATTCAAACGAAAAGACTCTTTTGGACTAATTGACATGTTGAAATCTTTAACAAAACATATTAATCTATTTTCACAATTCGACACTTCGAATCAATTGAATGTTCTAAGCTTAACTTTAAACGATGTTGGATTTGCTAATTTTAACCGCGTAGAGCCACTAAAAAAAAAAGATCTTACGCACTCTACAGGTATTTATTTTGTAAACGATTCGGTGTCAAACTCAAATTTAAAAAAACTGTTAAATTTGAAATTACTTAACTTTTTTCAACACTACGCACACAATAATAGAATGCTAATAACTCAAAACAACAAGTTGGATGCAAAATTAATTATGAAATTGAGAAAAAGTTTTAACTTAAACAATCATTTACACTTACCTAACACTGTCTTGTTTGAAACTTCTGGGACTTACATAAATACTAAAGGGAATATTAACAAAATTATCAAAGTAATAACGTCATTAGGGCAAACGAAAAGTGATTGGCAAATAATACGAAAGATACTTTCTTATTCTAAGAAAATGCCATTTATGGTAAATTATTTTGAAGACGACAAAATAATATTTAACTCAAATACTATTTCCCATTTTAGAAATTATATGGGATTCCAATATTATGCCGCGTCTAATTTAAACAACATATCTTTTGAACTCTTAGAAAAGATCGCAGAATGCCACGTAAATCTAAAAAAGTTTAAGCCTAAACGGAAAAAACTTTTTAGTTCACAACTTAGGTTTTGATTAAATGACTTTTATCTAGATGGTAAAGATTTTAATAGTAAATACTCATCTACCATGATTCAGTGTTCAAGACTTTCTCGGCTAAGCAACACAAATTTCAAGTTTTAAAAACATTTAAATTATTTAAAACTAGTAAGTCAATTAATACCTAAATTTGGTACAATTAGTAAAAAAATATAAAAACTACATGAAAGATACTGTACGTACGTTTGAAAGCGTTATACTTAAAAACTGTTAGACATAATTGAACAAATGTATAAAAGATTCTTTTAACGAATTTAAACTAAATGAAGTAAGTAACGTGCGTTTTGTATTCTTTTCATTTATTAGCACTTGGAGATCTTTGTCGAGTCCGTGCGCCGGTGAGTAGTTTAAAGGGTAATATCTCCAACGAGACTTGAACTCGTGTTACTGCCGTGAAAGGGCAGTGTCCTAACCACTAGACGATGGAGACTTTTTTTTGTGCGGGTGTGAAACTTTAATTTCTTATAAAGTTTTTAACCCTCTAAAAATTAATGTTTATTGGAATAAAAGGATTTGAACCTTTGGATACTCGTACCAAAAACGAAGGCCTTACCAACTTGGCTATATTCCAGAGATATTTTTAGAATGCGTAACTTAAAAGAAAGGATGGGATTCGAACCCACGGTATATAAACAAATATACAAAGATTTAGCAGATCTTCACTTTAAGCCTCTCAGTCACCTTTCTTGAAATATTAAAAGCTAATTTAAGACAATCAAAACCAAAAGTAGTTTTCGGCCTTGATTGTCACAATAAATAAATTAATAACTAATGTATGTCTAATGCTCCAATACAATAAATATAAATATAACCAATACCTAGCTCGAACATAAAATCAATCATTGATCAAAACCCAACAAGATCTAGCTGAGCTACAACATTGGTTCAAGGAATTAAAAACATAGTTTCAATATCAAAAACTATAAATAAGATAGCTATCAAATAAAATTTAACGTCAAAGGTGTGGCGCGCATCTTCATAAGGCTCAAAACCACATTCATAAGTCGATAATTTTTCAGTTTCTGGTTTTTGAACTGCTAAAAGATAAGAAAATAGCACTATAATAATAGATAATATTATAGCAATAAATAAAAAAGTTAAAATAACAGTATATTCATTGTAAAACAGTGAATCGTTTAAATGAAAATAGTTTTTTGAAAGATAGAGAGATAAAATCATTTGTAGTTTAATTTTTTACCAAGAAGATTTTCTTAGTCCAGGTATCCTGCCAGACCGTGCCAACCATAAAAAACTTAATCTTGAAAACTTTTTGAAAATTCTGTTAAATTTTGCCTTACGATTAGTTAGAATACATCTATTTACTAATTGTATTTTACTTTGACTTCTCGCAAAATTTGACAACTTTAAAATTGCGTTTCATTTCACGATTAATGATAAGTTTTCGTTTTTAATTATGCTTTTTAGAATTACATACTTTATTTCTTGTTGGTTAAAGAGTTTTCTAATTTTTTTATCCTTTTGATTTTTTTTTTTCATACAAACGCTTTAACAAATTACCAAGGGGATAAGAATTTGAATGTTCTATATTCTTGACATAGTTCAATAGATTCATTAATTACTCTTTTTTCTGTTTCGTTATACTTCATTTCAACAAAACCACTTAGTGGAAAATCTTTTCGAAGTGGGTGTCCTTCAAACCCGTAATCTGTTAAAATTCGTTTTAAATTTGGATGATTTTTGAAAAAAACACCATACATATCCCAAATTTCACATTCATATCAACCAGCTGTAAAATATAATTGAGTGCAAGAATCTATCCCAAATAACTCATGAGTAAATGTCTTAATTCTAAGACGAATATTATATCGAATGCTTAGTAAATCATAAACCAGCTTAAACCTGTATTTGTTATTAGGATAATCCACACCAGTAATACATGTCAAAATATTGAATTGGTAAATTGTATGGTATTTTAAAAACACTAAAGTATCGTATAATAATTTCGGTTTTACTGTTATTACAAGCTCTTGACCATGAAGTTGGATTTTTTCTAATGGGCACATTTTAGATAAACTTTGAATATTTTTTACAATTAGTTGTGAATTCATTTCCTAGTTTTTTAACAATTTGATTACGATATTTTTTATAAAAAAAGTTAGAATTAGTTGAGTTAAAAGGTTTTTTATTTAGTAAGTTAGAAAATAAATTTTTATTTAAAAATTTATATCTTTTATACGTTTTTAGGTAAACTGAGTTGTCAAAGTAAACGCAACCATTCCAGGAAATTTGTAAATTTTTAAAAGATTTTAATTGAGACACGTTATCCTAAGTTATCGGTCAACTTCGCCGAATACGATATCTTGAGTACCTATAATTGTAACAACATCGGCAATTAAATGCCCTTTAGACATAAAGTCTAAAGCTTGTAGGTGATTGAATCCTGGAGCTTTGATTTTGCATCGATAAGGTCTGTTAGTGTTGTTAGAAATCAAATACACGCCAAACTCTCCTTTTGGAGCTTCTGTCCCGATATAAGTTTCATTCGTGGGGATGTTAACTCCTTGTGTGTACATTTTAAAATGATGGATTAATGCTTCCATGGATTGCTTCATTTCAACTCTAGTTGGAGGAGCGATTTTAAAGTCATTTGTTTTGACATAACCTGTCGGCATTGAATTCAAGCATTGTTCAATGATTTTTAACGACTCTTTCATTTCAAAAATTCGAATCAAATATCGATCATAACAATCGCCGTTGGTCCCAACCGGAATTTCAAAGTTAAGCTTATCGTAAACTTCGTAAGGTTGACTTTTTCTTAAATCTCAGGAAATCCCGGAACCTCGCAACATAACCCCGCTAAAACCTCATTGACAGGCATCGTCTGCTGTTACAGTACCAATATCAATCAACCGCTGTTTTCAGATTCGATTTTCTGTTAACATATCTTCCATTTCTATTAACCTCAGTGAAAATTGTTCAATAAACATGTAAATGTCATTTAACAAACCTTTTGGAATGTCAGCTTGTAACCCACCAGGCCTAAAATAAGCTGCATGCATCCGCGCGCCTGACACGCGTTCATAAAATTCCATTAGTTTTTCCCGTTCTTCAAAAGCTCACAAAAACGGAGTCATTGCACCAACATCCATTGCATGGCAACCTACGGCAAGCAAATGGTTTAAAATCCGAGTAATTTCAGCAAAAAGTACTCTAATATACTGAGCACGTTTTGGTATTTTACAGTTAAAAAGTTTTTCAATAGCTAAACAATAACTGTGTTCTTGTGCCATCATTGAAACATAATCTAAACGGTCAAAGTATGGTAATGCTTGAACATAATTTTTGTATTCAATCAGTTTTTCTGTGCCTCTGTGTAACAAACCTATATGGGGGTCTGCTCGATTTACGATTTCACCGTTAAGTTCTAATACTAATCTTAATACTCCATGGGCTGCAGGGTGTTGAGGCCCAAAATTAATAGTAAAATTTTTGATTTTTTTTAACAAATTTCTTTTTTTTAATGTCATTAGGTAATAATAGATTTGAACTATTTACTTTTTCGTTTAGAACGAAATATTCTACCAATTAAACTAGTTACCTTTTAAAATCCGTTATTTTTTATTAATTACTTATAGTTTTAAATCATTATTTTAAGCGCCAAAAACAATTGTTTTGTGCTCCAAATTACGAACAACTATTTAAGCTGTAGCTTTTCAACGAACAACTTTTGCTTCAATAATCCCGATTGCTGGGATTAACACAAGAAAAAACAAAAAATAAAATACTGTAGCAACTTGACCAACTAACACATAGATATCTTTAACCGGTTTTTGACCAATCCAACCTAATAATAAAAAATCAGCTACAAGTAACCAATAGAAGACTTTGAAAATCGGTCTAAAAGTGGTACTTCGAATCTCAGATGTATTTGTAAATGGAATTAAAAACAGAATAACAAGAGCGCCCCCCATCCCAGCTACGCCACCAAGCTTATCAGGAATAGACCGCAAAATAGCGTAGAACGGCAAAAAATACCATTCAGGAACGATATGAGCGGGTGTTGACATAGGATCAGCTGGTATATAATTATCAGGGTGTCCCATTGCGTTTGGGAAATAAAAAACAAAAAAACAAAAAAAAGTTAAAAAACAAAAAAACGCAAATAAATCTTTTATCACGAAGTAGGGGTAAAAAGGAATCTTGTCACCTTTACTGTCTATTCCTAATGGATTGTTTGACCCATCTTTATGTAAAAGTGCTAAATGCAATAAGCTTAAAGCAACGATTACAAATGGTAAGACAAAATGCAAGCTAAAAAACCTATTTAATGTTGCGTTATTTACTGTAAATCCTCCCCACAGCCAGTCAACGATAGAATGACCCACTACTGGGACTGCTGTTACTAGACTTGTAATCACAGTAGCACCTCAAAAACTCATTTGACCTCAAGGGAGTACATACCCCATAAATGCAGTTCCCATCATTAAAATGAAGATAAGAACACCAGAACACCAAAGCAACTGCCGTGGTTGCATATAAGAGCCATAATATAAGCCACGGAATATGTGGCAGTACACAACAATAAAAAACATAGAAGCCCCATTCGCATGTATGTAACGGATTAACCAACCGTTATTTACATCTCGCATAATATGTTCCACACTACTGAATGCAAGGTCAATATGTGGAGTATAATGCATTGCTAAAAAAATACCAGATAAAAGTTGAATAATTAAACATATTCCCGCAGAAGATCCAAAACTTCAGGCATATGTCAAGTTTAATGGGCTTGGGTAATGTATCAGATGGCCATCTAAAATAGATAACAAATAGTTTTTACCCCATCTTATTGTTTTTGTAACAAAGTAAGACATAGAGCTACTATACTCACTTGAGTTGCTTATTAACGGTAGAAATTTGCCAAAGATACTAGGCTTCAGATCATAGCTTGAGCTCATAAATTTGCTATAGATTTAAACTATTGTTAAATAAGTTCGATGGAAATATCGAACTATAATCAGAAAAAGGTACTAAAAATAACACTCAAAATGATGTACTGTCACCCAAAGTATTGCTACAGGAAAAAAGGGGGTTGAACCCTTGACCTTTGGTTTTGAAAACCACTGTTCTACCAGCTGAACTATATTCCTAGAGTATGTTTAACTTAAAAAGCTTTAAATGAAGTTAAGGTTTTTAATGAACTCCTCCCCACCAGTAAACAGTAATAAATAAGAATAATCATACAACATCTACGAAATGTCAATACCATGCCGCAGACTCAAACCCAAAATGATGTGTTGATGTAAAATGATTGTACACGATTCTTATAAGAGAGACAGCTAAACAGCAAGTCCCAACAAACACATGAAAACCGTGAAAGCCTGTGGCCATGTAAAAACAAGAACCAAAAACACTGTCATTGATGTTAAACGGTGCTTCAATATATTCCATACCTTGCAACAAAGTAAAAATGGTAGCTAGAAATATAGTGAAATATAACCCAATGATTGCTTGTTTTTTTGCCCGTATTATGATAGCATGGTGTGCTCAAGTAACTGTAGCACCAGAACTTAAAAGAAAAAGCGTGTTGGTTAAGGGAATTCCTGAGGTTTGAATTGTTTGCACTGCTTCTGGTGGTCAAACTCCTCCTAAATTGTAAACCGGTGATAAGCTAGAATGAAAGAAAGCCCAAAAAAAGGCAAAGAAAAACATAATTTCTGAGACGATAAACAAGATCATCCCTAATCGCAAACCTCGTTGAACAGGCACGGTATGTTGCTCTTCAAACGTAGCTTCCCGAACGATATCACGCCATCAGGTATACATAACATATAATATAATAAAAAAACCAATTAATGCAAGTTGCCCGCCTCCTAAGAATTTGTTCATGTATAGAACAGTTCCAGAAGTCATAAAAAATGCACCTAAAGATGCGACTAAAGGCCAAGGGCTTGGATCTACTAAATGTCAACTATGCTTTGTTTTTAAATATTTAAAACGAGTTTTATTTTGCATTTTTTACTAAAGTCTTTGAAAAAAAGAAAAAAGATTCTCTCTGTTGAATAAAATTTTCTGAGGGATTTGAAAAAAAATTTAATATAGAGTACATAGATCAGAATAGGTATTTAACCTAATACAAAATCGTGAATAGTTTGGCTAAATTAAAGTTAATGTAGTTCTAACTTCGTCATTATATAATGATGAAATTGCAGTGTTGGTAATGAAACTATAACAATCGGCATAAAACCGTGGTTTACACCACAAATTTCGCTACACTGCCCAAAGAAAACACCTATACGTTTGATGAACAAATTCATTTGATTTAGTCGACCTGGGCACGCATCTACTTTTAAACCGAATGAAGGCACTGTTCAGCTGTGTAACACATCAGCAGCGCTAACTAAAAGCCGCAAATGGGTATTTGTAGGTAAAATGACTCTTTTGTTAGTTTCTAACAATCTAAAATATCCTTGTTTAGTTGTAGGTAAACCGTCCAACGCCATCATATAACAAACATATTTTAGACTTTGTTCTTGTTTTTGACAAGAATTAAATTCAGAAATTTCGTAGCTTCAAAACCATTGGTGACCTAAAATTTTTAAAGTTAATTCTGGTTCTGAGATTTCATCCATTGCGTATAATAAAGTAAATGAAGGAGTAGACAAAACTAAAAGTATTAAAGCTGGGATAGATGTTCAAACAATTTCTAATTCTTTTGAGTGAACAAATGTAGAACTAAATTTATTATTATACTCTATAAAATAATATACAGTATAAAACAACAATCAACCAACAAACAAAACAATTATAGTTAACAAAAATAATAAATGTTTATTAAAAATTAAAATACCTTCCATAGTAATACTCGCAGGGTCAGATAGATAAGTTTGCCAAAGTGCTGGACTATCGCATTGTATTATAAAAATCATTTTTTTTGTAGATTTAATAAATTACAAACTGTAAATATGTTTGCTTACAAAAAATTTTGACCTACCTTATGGGAGAGCTTTTCTTACTTCTATAAGCCGGTACGCTAACAATTACGCAAAAAACGCGTATTAAGGTTCAGCACTTGTATCTTAAAGAGTTGTATCCGCATTTGCAGTTTTGCCCGTCGAGAAAGCATCAAATACAATGTAAAAGAAGAATAACGAAGAAATTGCAGAAATATAAGAACCTCAAGACGCAATTTTGTTAAATATAAAAAATGCATCTGGATAATCTGGAATTCGTCTTGGCATACCTGCAACACCTAAGAAATGCATTGGAAAAAATGTTAAATTCACACCAATGAAAAAACTCCAAAAATGAATTTTTCCTAATATTTCTGAGTAGCAAACGCCGGTGATTTTTTCAAACCAAAAATAAAGTCCACCAAGCATAGAAAAAACTGCCCCCATTGACAACACATAATGGAAATGTGCAACCACATAGTAAGTATCGTGTAAAGCTATATCTATACCCGAGTTTGCAAGAACAACTCCAGTAACACCACCTACAGTGAATAAGAAAATAAAACCCAGAGCAAAAAGCCCTGGTGTTCTTAGATCAATAGATCCTCCTCATAGTGTTGCAAGTCAGCTAAATATTTTAATTCCTGTTGGAATAGCAATAATCATTGTTGCTGCCGTAAAATAAGCTCTAGTATCTATATCTAAGCCTACAGTGAACATGTGGTGTGCCCACACAATGAAACCTAAAACACCAATAGAAAACATAGGTAAGGGTCAAAACATAATAATACTTTGCCCCCCAAACCGTACGTGACAATTTCTCGTCATACGGCTCTCCGGCAAACAAAAATCATTTTATTACTTAATTTTGATATCAAGGTTTTACAATGAAAAATTTTGGCATACAATAAACAAAACATACTGTTAATAATATTTATTTTGGTCAAATATCTATACCACGATTTTCAAGAACATCGTCTGTAATTTATTAGGGCGGAAAAGCATACGTTTCTTTATTTTACTCTTTACAAATGTTAAATCTCTACCAAATGTTTTAAAAACTTTAGCTAATGTTTTAAGTTTAAATTTGCGTGCCAAAGTTAAATTGCAAGAATCTCGTAAAAATTTGATAATAAATCATAACTGATTTTTCTTGTAAACAAAGCTATAGTAAAAAAGAATTATTCGAATTTTACTGTTATAATAGTTTAAAATTTGCAAATGCGTGAAAGATATGCAATTACGTTTCCCAATAGAAAAAAATTTACTTGTGTTATTCCGTTTTACAAAATTTTTGTCGCGTAAATTTATTAAAAGGTCTGTGACAGGAGCACGAAAATTTAACCGCAATAGAGAACTTTTTCAAATGAGATTGTGGTTAGTTTTCATTATTCTTGAAAAGTTGGCAAAGCCATTAGTCCTCTCTGGCACAAAAATACGAACCCCGAGAAACCGGTGAGAGCCTTTTATTAACAAACTTATACGAGCTTTACTGCCTAAACTTGTAGTTAAGCCTAAAGTTTGAAGTTTGCCAAACATTAAATTGTATGTAGTGTTTGCCTCCTCATACGACCCACCTAATAGTAACAACCAATTTTTCAAATATCTGACATAAAACAATTTTTTAAAGTGTTGATTTTGAAAAGTTTTTTGCTGGACTTTAAAACATTTATTTATCAATCCCCGACGTTTGTTAGAATTAATTTTGCTTTTGATTCGATAGCGTAAGCTTCTATACTCAAAATTAACTGTGCGTTTTTTACTTTTAAAGAAGTTTTTACGTAACTTTAACTCAACAAATTCATCTAGCTCATTCAAAACTATACCATAAAATAACGGGTTTAAAGAAGTGCTTTGAAGTGTGTAAATGCCTAGTCTTGCATTCGATTTTTGGTTTTTTAAGTCATTGCTTATAATATAATTAGCTTTTAAATTTTGTGTTAACAAACTAGTTGTTACAGGGCAATGTATTCTTTTTCTTAATACTTTTAAAATCGTTGTGTTCGGAATATTTTCAATAAGCCTTTTGGTGTCTTGGTCAATCACTCAAGAATGATTAGAAACAGTGCCAAATTGTGAAGATAATCGATTTAATGCCGTATAATAGTGATGGCCTGGCCTACAGCTATGGTTACATTCCACGAATACTTTTTCAAAAGCAACAATCAAAACTATTTCGATAGATTTTTGGACTATTTTCTCACTAAAACGTCCAATGCCTGAAAAAGGCTGCTTTTTCTTTTCCAGGTTAAACATTGTTACCCCTTTTATAGCCTCAACCTCATATTTCCCATTTAAAAGGTCTCTCGAAACTTTTTTCAAAATTTTTAAAGCAATACTACTCTGCGTACGTTTCTTGCCAATTTTAGCATAAGTATCGAATTTGTCTCAGACCACCTGATGAGCAAATTTTAAAGTGAATATAGAGGCTATAATCTGAATTAAATGTTTAAATGAACCGCTCTTTGTTTCGGATTTTTCTACTTCTTGCCTTAATTGAATGATTAAAGCCTTCATTCTTAAATTGTTGGAAGAGAAATTTATCGATGATAACCGGCGGAACTGAAAATTAAATTTATTTGCCTGTGTCCCTTTTCCAGTTCATCGGGTATTACGAACACTCCGTTTTCCCCCAAAAGGGTTAGATCCCGTAGTTCTTAAATAGTTTCGATTTTTAAGTCTGTTAAATATAGGTCCTAGCGTCTTTTTTGTATCTTCTTTTTGAAGAGTTCTAACGGTGCTCTTTCAGCTAAACCCCTGCACGCATGGTTCTAGCCACCGAACAATGTGGTCATTAATACGAGGTGACCTATGGAATCATGTAATTCCAACAAGACGTTTCACGTTTCTTATCGTAACCTTACTTAACATCGCCTCAGGTAATCTTGATTTACTCGTATTTAATCTCAACCTACCACTGTCTGATGCTTTTCCACGACTTTGATTAGCCGCTACCTCAAGAGAGCTTATAAAATATTTAAAAAAGAATAAATTCATAAGTATTTGACTAAAATACGTAACGAAACATTAAGCGCAACGGCGCACCGTACACCATTCCAAGGTAACCGAATATAGGTTTTTTTGCTGTACTAACTACGATATGGCTAACAATACCAAATCCAGGTAAAATTAAAATATAAACTTCTGGGTGTCCAAAAAACCAGAAAAGGTGCTGAAATAATACAGGGTCACCCCCTCCAGCAGGATCAAAAAAAGTAGTATTAAAATTCCTATCTGTTAATAACATAGTTATTGCCCCTGCAAGCACAGGTAAAGATAACAACAATAAAAATGCGGTAATTAATACAGACCATACGAATAAAGGAAGATTATGAAAAGATAAACTTTTCACTCGCATGTTAAAAATAGTACAAATAAAATTAATAGCACCTAAAATTGAAGATGCACCTGACAAATGTAAACTAAATATGGCCAAGTCTACAGAACCCCCAGAGTGAGCTGTTGCACTTGAAAGTGGGGGATAAATAGTTCATCCGGTACCTACACCAGCTTCAGTCAACATTGAAGCAAATAATAATAACAACGACGGGGGTAATAGCCAAAAACTAATGTTATTCATTCTTGGGAACGCCATATCAGGTGCTCCAATCATTAAAGGAACGAATCAGTTACCAAAACCCCCAATTAATGTTGGCATTACCATGAAAAAAATCATTAGTATAGCATGACCCGTTACAATCAGTGGCCTAACAATACAACTTAAAACTTAATGAAGTACCTAACCCGAGTTTTAAGTTTAAAATAGTCGGCCCCAAACCAAACGTGCAGTTTTCACTGCATTAGGCTCTCACTCTCACTTTATACTTTGTTTTGTAAACAATTAAGCATTATTTGTTTCTTAATGCGTAAACTACTTAACAATTATATTTGTAGCATGTCAAGTTTTCACTTTTTTATATGTTTTTTTAATTTTTAGCCTTTGTTTTGTTCTTCAATTTTGGAGGACGTTACGTACTTTAGTTTTTTTAAAAATTAAGTTTATCTATGCCAATTTATAAAAGAAATATATAATTTCCATTTTTTTTCTCTATAATTTGTGCAAATAAACTTGAGGAAAAGCAAGAGGTTCGGGCCGACCCATACAAAACTAAAATCGATAATTTTTAGTCTCCACATAAATTAAATTTAAAGTTTAAGCAAGACTAGAATCCTTCTCACAAATTATGACTGCGGTACTACGATTCCTCCGTTCCCCACGCTTCTTTTGGTGTGGGAGAATCCCGAATTCTATCAATTTATGTCCGTTATTTACTTTAAGCTTCTCTTTTATGAACCCACTTTTAGTGGTTGTCTGCATTAATCGTTTCAGTGGTTGCAAAACAACGTAATTACAACCACCAGTACATTCTTCCAAGGAATTTTTAATCCCAACATAAAATTAAGATTCGTTGACCTAACTATTGTAAATTATATCTCGGCAAACATTTTTTCAGTAAGCCTTTTTGCACATGCTTTGGTTCCTAATAAATTTTGGTAAACATTACAGCGTGTTTTTACTTTTAAGTGATTGCAATTATTTATGACAAACATGACACCAGCCGTGCCATGTTAAAACGGTAATGTCAGCCGACATTAACTGCAGCAAACAGAAATTGATCTAAACGGCGCACCGTTGTATAAATGATGGTTATATTCTAAAAAGCTACTATTAGGTTGAGCTAAAGTTATTCTAATATACAAAGATAAAGCAGTTCCAGCGACCCCTGAAATTGCTCCAAATATTAAATAAAGAGTTCCAATGTCTTTGTGATTTGTTGAAAAAAGTCAACGAGTTACAAATTTATAAATAGGATGTAGTTTTGAGTTATCAGTTAACATTTATAGCTTCGATTTTAAATGTCAATTTGATGCTCCAAAATCGATTTAAGCAGTACGGAAAAACCTGTTAAGCTTTTTTAGCTTTTTTTATTTGCGTAAACTTTGGTTGTAAGGCGCTTTAGAAAAAAAGAAACTTAAACTAAAAAATAAGACAAAAAGTCTAAAATCAGCAAAATCGCTTGTGAAAACTCAAAATTGCCGCATTCCTAAAGTCAAGGTAAGACCTGATAGCATAAAAAAAGTATAATGATATAGGTAACCAGTTTGCAACTTAGAAATATAAGAAGCTTTTTTTGTTATGATTGAAGATAACCCCATTGGCCCAAAAACTTCAATAATTCCTCTATCGATTATTTTGTACGTAACTGTATAACTGCTAGTGAAAAAAAATTGGCTAACATACTCATTGTAAACTTTGTCAAAGAATCATTTTTTGTTAAAAAAATTATAAATTTTTTTACCAAAAGCAGACATTTTCAGTTGAACCAATAGTTTACCGCCGAATAAATAAAGTAAGAACGATAACGTAACCCCTAAAAGACTTAAAATCACAGGTAATACTTTATACACGTGAGTAATAAACTCTGCGTCTACTCGATTCATATTTTCAGTAGTTGTAAAGATAGCATTTCCTCAAAAATCACTCCCAAAACCAATAATCATGTCTTTAGCGTAAAATCCTATCAATACACTGGGGATAACTAAAAGAAATAACGAAATAGATATTTGGTACGAAGAATCATACGCAGCACAAATTACTGATTTGTACCCATTTGGTACAGATAAAAAAGTTAAATAAATTAATCGAGTTGAGTAAAAAGCTGTAAGAAAAGCACCTAGAGTCCCTAAAGTATAGCTAAAATGGCCTTCTAGTGTGTATTTACCGTAAGCAACCTCAAGAATAACATCTTTTGAGTAAAAACCCGTCAAGAAAGGAAAACCAATAAGCGCAAGTGAACCAATTACCATCATAGAGTAAGTAAACGGTACTAATTTTTTCAGCCCTCCCATTTTACGCATATCTTGTTCATCTGCCACAGCATGAATAATCGAACCAGCACCTAAAAAAAGTAATGCTTTAAAAAAAGCATGGTTAACTAAATGGAAAACCCCGACTGAATAGTTCGATAATCCGCAAGCGAACACCATGTATCCTAATTGGCTACACGTTGAATAGGCAATTACTCGTTTTAAATCATTTTGTAATAAGCCAACAGTAGCTGCAAAAAAAGCAGTACACGCACCGACTATTGTAACTAAATTAAGCATACTAGGCGCGTACTCGAACAAAGGAGAAGTACGTGCAATTAAAAACACACCAGCAGTCACCATTGTCGCAGCATGAATCAAGGCAGAAACAGGCGTAGGCCCTTCCATAGCATCAGGTAACCAAGTATGTAAACCTAATTGAGCAGATTTCCCTACGGCACCTACAAATAAAAAAAAACATATAATAGAAATTAAATCAAAATCAAAATTTAAAAAATTGAAAAGTTTATTTGTAAATATTGGAGTTATAGCGAAAACTGTAGCATAATCTAAAGCTTTATATTCAACAAAAATAATCAGAATTCCAAGTACAAGCCCAAAATCACCAATTCGGTTTAGAATCATTGCTTTTATTGCGGCTTTGTTTGCTTGTATTCGCGTAAATCAAAAATTAATAAGTAAATAAGAACAAAGACCTACGCCTTCCCAGCCAACAAACATTTGCACGAAGTTATCTGCAGTTACTAAAATCAACATGAAAAATGTAAAAAGGGATAAATAAGACATAAATCTAGGAAGATGTGGATCGTAAGCCATGTATTCAGTAGAATATAAATGTACTATTGAAGAAACAAACGTAACCACACAACACATCACAACTGTTAACGAATCGAACAAAAAACCTCAGTCTACGTTCAGCATTTCGGAATTAATCCAAGGAGCAAGCTTTATATATACGCAACAATTTAACAACGACACTTCATAAAAAACAAAAATAGATATACAGAAAGTAAGTAATAAGCAACTTACTGTTACGTAGGATGCTCCAAAAGGCCCAATTTTTCGACCGAATAATCCAGCACAAAAAGAACCAACTAATGGTAAAAATATCAATAATAAATACATAAGAAATTTAAAAGTAATTAACTTCAAAACTTCAACTAGTATAAAAAATATCGCTAAAACTGAATTTTTCGTAAAAATTTGCTCTAGAGTTTCTTATCACATTTTTTAAATCTGAATAATTTTCCAACGTCAACTTTTTGACCTTAGGTTAATTCAAAAGTTTATTAATTGTTGAGACCGTTTACTTACTGTAAAGTAGTTACTTTAACGTTTAATATTTAATTTCTATGGATCCGTTTTGTTTAGTGAATTATTTATAAACGAAAAATTTTCAACTCATAGAAATCTTGTTTTCAAATTCATATTTTTTAAAACCATTATTAAAAACTAATTGTGTAAGGAAGGTCTATCCCCAATGTGATTGTAGTCTTTACCCCGATTCATTGAGTTGTTTAAAAAGTTATTATTCCTCACAATGAACTTGTCATTTCGGTGGGGTAAATAGCTCTGCTTTGCGGTTTCTGGAAGTTTGTTATACGTTTTCTTCACTAGGACTACTATCACTATCAAGCTGATAATTTGTCATAGACAAGTACTTCTTCGTGGTTATTTGTATGAAAATATCTTAGAGGGTATGCAGCGCCTATTTCATAAAAATGTTAGTGTTTATTTGCTTGCTCAACTCTATTCCGGATTCATCGGTTCTTGTGGAATTTCTGGTAGACGTTCTGGTAGTCTCTGCCCTGGAGCTA